>Ga0224555_1000643_pt1 | contig 53724 bp, 46 predicted proteins | sample 714S23034metaG_FD_180687 | JGI IMG/M metagenome (GOLD analysis project Ga0224555, IMG submission 180687) | Peat soil microbial communities from Stordalen Mire, Sweden - 717 S2 30-34 | ecosystem: Environmental > Terrestrial > Soil > Wetlands > Peat | place: Sweden: Norrbotten County, Stordalen... | reverse complement strand
CCCATGAATCGACCACTGATGCCGATGCTCGGTTGTACAAGAAGAGCTACGGCAAGGAGTCGAAGCTGAGCTATCTGGGCCACGCGCTGGTGGAGAACCGCAACGGCCTGATCGCCGCGGCGATGGTTACCGCTGCGGATGGATTCGCCGAACGCGACGCCGCGTTGTTGATGTTGCACGAGCGGCAGAAGGGCCGCTCGCGACGCATCACCGTGGGCGCGGACAAGGCTTACGATACGAAAGATTTTGTAACGACTGCACGGGAGCTGAATGTAACGCCTCACGTTACAAAGAACGATACGGGACGATGCAGCAATCTGGATCGCCGCACCACGCGGCACGCAGGCTATGCCATCAGTCTGAGCCGGCGCTGGCTGGTCGAAAAGGGCTTTGGATGGCTGAAGCAGACCGGCCCGCTACGTCAGGTCAAGCTACGCGGACTGGAGAAGGTGGACTGGCTGTTCGTCTTCAGTTGCGCCGCGCACAACCTGCTGCGACTGCCCAGGCTGATCGCGCAAAGCCATGCGGAAGGACTCCGGGAGCAGTGTGCCTGAAGCACGGTCGAAGGCCTGAAATGGCCTTCAACGAGGCTACAAAAGCAGCGTAAAACACTCGCAAAAGACGAGATCCGAACCGATTCAGCCTCCACAACTACACGGATCACCCATGAAGCCGCGCTGCTGATCCGATTTTCAACAAGTTCTTAAAGAACTGAGGGCATAGTATATTCGAAATGAACAGTTGAACTCGTTGAAAGCCGGCGATTGGTGTCGCGATGGTGAATTCAGTTGTTGACAAAGCATTTGTTTCTTGGGGGAGTGTAATGCCAAGTGTTGCGGACTTGAAGATCAAGATATTTGCCGATGGCGCTGACTATGACAGTCTGATGAGCCTGTATGCAAAGCCCTACATTAAGGGATTCACAACAAATCCGACCCTCATGCGTAAAGCAACGGTTGCAAACTATGAAGAGTTTGCACGCAAAGTCCTTGCGGTGATCAAAGACAGACCCATTTCGTTGGAAGTATTCGCCGATGACTTCGATGAGATGGAAGCCCAAGCGCTTGTGATTGCAAGCTGGGGAAAGAACGTCAATGTTAAAATCCCCGTATCAAATACACGGAGAGAGTTTTCCGGCAAGTTGATTGAGCGGCTCTGTGCCCGTGGGGTTGTGGTCAATGTCACGGCCGTTTTCACTCCTGAGCAGGTACTACAGATCGCCAGAGTTTTAAATCCTGAGGTTTCTGCAATCGTCTCCATTTTTGCCGGGCGGATTGCAGACACCGGAGTCGATCCGGTGCCGATAATGAAGGAGGCCTTGTCCATCCTTTCCGATTATCCCAAAGCCGAACTACTCTGGGCCAGTCCACGGGAAGTGCTCAACCTCTTTCAGGCAGACGAAATCGGATGCCACATCATTACCGTAACCTCCGATGTCCTAGGCAAGTTGACCAATGTCGGTAAAGATTTATCAGACTTCTCGCTTGAGACAGTGAAAATGTTTTATAGTGATGCGGCTTCAGCGAACTATTCAATTGAAATTCCCGCGAAACACTGAGGGAAGCTTTGCGCAGGTCACTGATTTGGTAGCGCCGGGAGGTTAGGCATTTTCTCAGCGATTTACGAGTAGGATTTTCACAAACCAAGGGGTATGCGGGTGGATTTGTCGTCCGTGGAGGCCGTTTTCAGGCTACGGACGCACTATGCCCAAAGCGTGGCCAGATGTTTACGGTGCAGGTGATTCTGGCATTCTGATTTGGCCCAGCATGGCGGTTTAAGTTGGCCCACCTTGGGCAGAGCGGACTCTACCCTGTCTCTCCATGGATATGAGGGACGGAGGGCGAGTTGGACTGGAAAACTGATCTGCCCCCGATCATCCCTAGCATATGCTTCAGATATCAGATTCGTTAAGGTGTTCGAAATTCCGATATCGAGTACAAAGAACATGATAACCGCGCTGCTGATCGTTATCCAGTGACCATAACTCTCTGGCCCCAGATATCGAACCGTGATCGACACTGTGGCTGTGCTCACTAGGAACTTGTTGAATAACTCGTGTGGGCACTTACCCCAGAGCAAAAATGAGTGACCGGCAATGTATCCCGATGCCAGATTGGCGCGTTGTAGGCAATTTCTGTGCGAAGTTAATCTGAACCAAAGTGCCCTTTCAACCTCGTGTAATCGTTTTTCAACAAGTTCCTAGAATGCTGATATCTTTGCCAAAGAGAGCGGATAGGACCGCCGCAGCAATTCCGCGGTTTCTCCCTTTCGATACTCGTGAGGTTTGATTGCGAGGTGCCACGATGGCCGGTGCCAACACGGGAAATCATGCTATTTATCTCAGGAGGCAACGTGTTTCTTCCAGGACAATATCCGCTTGAGATGAAGTAGCTTCGCATTGGTCGACGGCACAGATTTCAAGTGCTCCATAACCGTAAGTCCAAGTGCACAGCAGATACTAACCAGCAAGCCCGCGATAGCACTCCCGAGTACGATGAGAGTGCGCCTTGGAGAGGATTTCATGTCCGGCGGGACGGCGGGGTCGACAACCTGAATCAGCGCTCCCTCCTTTGCCTCGTCGAGCTTGGCAGCCTCGTACTGCCGCGCCAGGATATCGAAGATTGTCACGTAGTATTGCACGTCACGCTGCTTGCGGATGTATTCGAGGCTTGCCTCGGGTACTCGTCCCTTGGGAACGATGAGTCCGCTGCTGCCTTCTTCAGAGCCACCCAATTTGGCCAACTGCTCGCGCATGCCTTCCAACTCCTTCTGTGCCTGCACTAATTGGGAGTTTTCCGCGGTTGCATACGTCTGCATCCCCTGAATCTGCACATCCCTCGCTGTAATCTCCGCGCGCAGATTTGCTGCTGAGTCAATCAGGGCGCGCGCCTGGCTGTCGGGCTGGATCACACCCGTGCTCAGTTCTGTCATCTTCAGGGCCTCTTCGGCGTTGGCCAGGTCGTCCTTCGCCTTTTCAAGCTCCTGCTCGAAGAAGAGCCTGCGCTGGGAGGCTTCCGTGATGGCAAGATGCTCAGATAGTTTTCGAAACTGGTCGACATAGCCGTTGGCAATATCCGCCGCGCGGTGTGGATCGCTATCTACGATCGAGATGCGGATCAGGCTATCCTTGGCGCTGTCATCAACGGTTGCATGGCCCTCGAACGCCTTGCGCGCGCTGGATAGATACCGTGCGTGGTACACCTGCATCAGGCCAAAATGCTGTACCACGGCATCCTCAACCGTGCGGCTCGTCAACATCCCGACAAAGGTGTCGTTGGGGTTCCTAAGGCCGAGACCGCCAGCCAGCGCAGCCATGCCGCCCATGGAGCCAAGCTGGGAGGCCATCGCTGTGCTCATGGAAGAGTTCTGCTGGGGTGGAAGCAAGGTCACGGTAGCGGTGTAGCTCTTGGGCAGAAGCAGCGCGTACATGATCGCGAGAACAGTAATAACCGCGGTGGTCCAGAGGATGAGGCGCTTCCGCTCGGCAAAGACGATCAGAAGATCGAGCAGGGAGATATTGACATCCTCATCATTTGACATGCTTCCGGAGTCGGTTGGCGCGGCAGCAGAATCAACGTGTTCATTCGGTTCGGAAGGTGGAGTTTCGGGCGTCATCGGTTCCTACGGATTAGGGATTGGCGGCTATCTCTGCATTCTACAATGAGTGCCCTCCAAATTCTGTTATTGAATTATGCTCAACGCCGTAGTCCCCCTTGGAGGTTCAAAATCGCCTCACTGAATACGAGGACGCCCCCGCTGTCTGAGATTGCCATATACTATTGCATTAACAACACATTTTGGTTCCTTGTTGGACGTGAGCGGAGCATGAAGATGCCTCCGTCCATTGTGGATTTAGGACTTCTGTTTTGGGGAGATTCTTGCATCCGCGAGGCGGTGTGGGAAACATCTCACCCGAGTGAGGATAGCGCAGCTTTGTCTGAAATATGGCATCCGGGCATCGTTCAATCGAGCAGTCGCTCCTTGGACTCCTTCTCGGCTGGTACCTTGCGCGCCTGCACCCTGTGTGCCGAAATGGTTTGCAGCCTAGACGTCTCCACGCCATGAATAGCGTGTGGTTCAACACCTGGAAATGAGGGAGATAGAGCATTGTCTGCCGCTCTATCGCACCCAGCGTAAGTGGACGACGGGTCTAGGAACTTGTTGAAATTCGGTTGATCTGTGCGGGTTTATTTGCTATCTGTATCGTACCGTTGGCTGAATCGGTTCGGATCTCGTCTTTTGCGAGTGTTTTACGCTGCTTTTGTAGCCTCGTTGAAGGCCATTTCTGGCCTTCGACCGTGCTTCAGGCGCACTGCTCCCGAAGTCCTTCCGCATGTCTTTGCGCGATCAGCCGGGGCAGTCGTAGCAGGTTGTGCGCGGCGCAACTGAAGACGAACAGCCAGTCGACTTTCTCCAGTCCGCGCAGCTTGACCTGGCGCAGCGGGCCGGTCTGCTTCAGCCATCCGAATCCCTTTTCGACCAGCCAGCGCCAGCTCAGACTGATGGCATAGCCTGCGTGCCGCGTGGTGCGGCGATCCAGATTGCTGCATCGTCCCTTATCGTTCCTTGTAACGTGAGGCGTTACATTCAGCTCCCGTGCAGTCGTTACAAAATCTTTCGTATCGTAAGCCTTGTCCGCACCCACCGTGATGCGTCGCGAGCGGTCTTTCTGGCGCTCATGCAGCATCAGCAGAGCGGCGTCGCGTTCGGCGAATCCATCCGCAGTGGTAACCATCGCGGCGGCGATCAGGCCGTTGCGATTCTCCACCAGCGCGTGGCCAAGGTAACTCAACTTCGACTCCTTGCCATAACTCTTCTTGTACAACCGCGCGTCCGCATCGGTGGTCGATTCATGCGTCTTGTTGCTGCGCTTCTGGCCGCGGAAGTCCGTGCCATCGCCGTCGCCGGAGCCGTCCTTGGCGCGAAAGCTCTTCTGCGAAGCCCACGCCTGAATCAGCGTGCCGTCCACGGTAAAGTGCTCGTCACTCATAAACTTTCTGGCGTGCAGATTGACTTCGGCAAAAAATCTCTGCGCCACTTCGCTGTTCAATAGCCGGTCGCGGTTCTTGGAAAACACCGCGTGGTTCCACATCGAATCGTCCATGCCGAGACCGACGAACCAGCGAAACAGCAGGTTATAGTCGATCTGCTCGACCAGCAGCCGCTCCGAGCGCACCGAATAAAACACTTGCAACAACAAGGCCCGCAGAATATATTCGGGCGCAATCGAAGGCCGGCCAGAGTCCGCATACAGCGCATCGAACTCCGCGCTCAGCGAACCCAACACCGCATCCGTCAGCTTGCGAACCGCACGCAACGGATGGTCCACCGGAACCCGCTGCTCCAACGAAACATAACTGAACATCCCATCCTGTACCCGCTCATCTCCGCGCATGGATGTTAGACGAATCAGCCTGCATGACGGTTGCGGAAACGCGTGCCTTTTTCAACAAGTTCTTAAAGCACCAAGAATAATCTTGGTGGCTGCTTCTAGATCGTCAGCATGAAAATCTGCATGAGTCTCGCCACTATCAGCACCATCGCTCTCTTCTTTGTTGAAGACACGGATAGTACGCACACCTGCTGCCTGGCCGCATTCGATGTCGGAATCGCGGTCACCGACCATCCATGAGTGCTCCATGTCCAGGTAATACTCATCGCGGGCCTGAAAGAGATAGAACGGCGAGGGCTTTCGGCAGCTACAGGTGCCAGAGTATTCGGGGACAACTCCATGCGGATGATGCAGGCAGTAGTAAAATGCAGCAAACTCAATCTGTTCTTTGCTCAGGATGTGCAGTAAACTCCTGTGGATGCTCTCTAGAGTTTGCAGGGTCGCCTTGGCCTTAGCATAATTCGGCTGATTGGAGACAACAAAGAGTAGAAACCCCTCCTTCTGCAAGGCGCGCAGTGCAATGAGCGCATTAGGCATCATCTCAAAGTCTTCAACCGTCAGAGGCGATTCCCATATACCGGTTGACGGATTCATGACGTTACGATTGATAATACCGTCGCGATCCAGAAAGACTGCCACACGTTTATTCAGAGCACCGACTCCCATTTCATTTCGTTCTCCTTGAGCCGTGGATGAGAGACAATCAGATGCCAGACTACAGCCTGAAACGACTCTGTGTGCGGTGTTACAGTATCAGCAGAAACCGTGGGAATGATGACCGCAGCATCCGCCACCTTGGCCGTGTAACCGCCATCGCGTCCTACCACACCGATGATCTTTGCACCGACCTCATGTGCCAATTCCAGTGCCCTAACAATGTTGGTACTGATGTTTTTTTCTCGATTGCCGCCGCCAACAGAGAACACAAACAGAGTGTCGCCCCGGCGCAGATGGCTTCCACTCAGCCATCTTGCAAAGGACGAATCCCATCCGTCGTCGTTCACGCGCGCGGTCAGCTCGCTGACATTGTCAGTCGGTGTGTAACTTTCAATGTTTGCGATCTTGCGAAAGTCGTTGACAGCGTGGGTGGCATTGCCAGCCCCTCCACCCACGCCTATAATAAAAAGCCGTCCGTTAGCGATGCGCGTTTCAAGCAAGATGTCGATCATTTTCTCGATCTGCGCTTGGTCAATCTGTGTCGCGATTGTAGCTGCTTCTGACAAGTATCTCGATGTGTAGTTTCCCATACTTTCTCCAAGCTTCATTTTACTGCTTTGAGCGAGAATCTGCCAATGTGCTCAGGTGCGTGCGCATCATGGTGGGCAATACCTGGAGCCATGCTTCCTTCGGCAGGCCAAATCGCTCCAGGGCGCATTGGCTACGATGTAGAGCACCGACTTGTGCAACAAGCGCACCTTACCGGGAACAGATCTTAGTCTGAAAGCCACCAGGTTGATTCCGCCACAGCGGCGGTTATCAACCGAAATCCCTTCATATTTCTTGCAAGATCGATACTGCGGAAATGCTGCGACCTCAATTTCGCGAGATTACTATCGAACCGTCAAAATCAAAGGTGAAGTCCATCTCCTCTATTCCAGTCTCACACATTACACGGCGTAATCTTGGCCGGTCATTCGTTTGAAAGAGCAAGAATCCGCTGCCACCAGCGCCCACTAACTTTCCACCAGTCGCGCCGCCCTTGCTGCGCGCCAGTTCGTAGAGTTGATCGATCGAGTCGCTGCTCATTCCCTTTGAGCGACATCGTTTATGCAACCAATGTTCATGCATCAACTCGCCGAATCGTGAGATTTCTCCTGCCTCCAGAACACTCCGAATCTCAAGGCCGAGTTGTTTGATAAAGTGCAGGCCCTCAAGCATCTTTCTATTATGTTGTTCCGACTTTTCCTTCTGATCGATCAGGATACTTGACGCGCTTCTTGTCGTTCCTACATAGAACATCATAAGCGAATCGCGAAGGTCCTGAATCGAGGATTCGCTCATCTTCAAGGAATAGACAGCTACAGTGTCATCCTGGCGGTACTCCTGACAAAGTATTCCCCCATAAGCGGCAATATACTGATCCTGTTTCCCGACTGGCTCCTGGAGTCGGGTCATTTCAATTTCGATGGCCTCCTGAGCCAGCGCTTCCGGGCCCACGGGGTTTCGATTGAAAGCATGTAACACGTGGATAAGACCTACCAGAAAAGCACCGGACGAGCCAAGGCCAGTTCCCGCCGGTACGTCGGCTATGCTCACAATTTCAATTGGCCCCCTAATGTCGTATACGTTAAGCACTTCGCGAATCAAACGATGACGAATCTCCGCCCGCGTCTGCACCCTCTCCATCTCGGAGTATTTCAAAATATATCCCGGTAAAAATGCCTTGTTCACGCTTACATAGGAATACTTATTAATTGCGGCTGACAGAACAAATCCGCCAAACTCCCGGTAGTAAGACGGCAGATCCGTCCCCCCCCCTCCGATCGATATCCGCAGTGGCGTTCTCGTTATAAACATGCATCTCCTCGTTGAAGTCAGTTTATCATCTGGCGGGATAGTGCTTTGAGCCGCGCAGCATTTCGTCCGTCTCACGCAATCCGTTGGGCGTACCGATTTCATAAAAGCGCTGTTTCACTTCAAACCCGCCTAATTGGCCTGCTTCTACCAGATCGCCATACACCATACTTAGGTCGAAGACTGCGTCCTTCCCCCATCGCTCCAATGCATCCGGCTTCAGAATCCCCAAGCCGTAATCGATGTACTGCATTTCCGGCGTAATCTTTACCTTGTCGTAGTTTCGAATGCGGCAATCTCGGAAGTCGACATTGCTCCTGTCCCATCGATTCTCATTGTGAAATACCGTCATTAGTCCGCTTGTCCCAAAACGAAGAAACGTCTCATAGACAGGGCGAAACTCAATGGGCAGATAGCTGTCTCCATACATAACAAAGAAATGTTCGCCAAGCTTGGGCAGCGCATTTCTGATCGCTCCGCCGGTTCCCTTCAGCGAACTGCCATCATAGGAATAGCGAACGTTGCACCCAAACTCTGTGCCGTCGCGAACATAGTCCTCAATTTGCTCTCCAAGAAAGCCACAACAAATGACAACCTCGCGGATGCCCTGACCCGTTAGCAAGCGCAGTTGATGCGCGATGAACGGTTCTCCGGCGACTAGGACCATCGACTTTGGTATGGCCGCTGTGATTGGACGTAAGCGCTTCGACAACCCTCCAGCTAACAGCGCCAGAGGTGGCAAGGGACTATTCATGATTCGTTCGCTCGTCTTCTGACAAACTGATGATGGATTGCCTCAACGCCTCCCGGCAGTTCCGTTCGCATTTCCAACCCAGACTCTGAATGCGATTTATGGACGTCAGGCGCATCGTATCATATCAAGGGCGGCGTAAAAGGAGACCGCCGGGGTGGAGAGACTCAACCTGTACGCCCAATTCCTCATATCCCTACATCAGCCCGGAATCGAGCGCCAATAGTCTAGAATCTGCCGAAGCGTGTCGTCCAAGGCGTATTGGACCTTCCACCCAAGGGCTTCCAGTTTCCTAGGATCGCCGATCTTCGATCTAGGATCGAGCGGCCGAAGTAGGGCCGGGTCCTGACGGATCTCGACCGGAACACGGGCCATGCAGCAGTAGCTCTTCAGAATGTCCCCGATGCTGATCCCATATCCGGTGCAAATGTTATAAACTTCGCCCTGCTTGCCGGCGTCTGCGATGCGAAGGATGGCGTCAACGCCATCGCGAATGTCCATTATGTCCCGTATTGGACGCAGATCTCCCACTTGCATAAGCGTTTGCTGACCACGCTCTATGGCAACAATCCGGCGCGCGAAATCCGAGCAGACATCGCCTGTCTTCCGCGGGCCAACCAGGAAGAACGGTCGGGTCCTTATCGCGTCGAGTCCATAGCGGCGCACGCACAACTGCACGAATTCCTCCGCAGCCAGCTTAGAGGCACCATAGGGGTTGTTTGGTTCGAGCGGGGAGCTTTCATTGATCAGCCGGTTGTCGGATGGTTCTGCATATTCCGCACTGGATCCTGTAGAGATGAAGCGAGGCGCTTTGGGAAGTGCACGTGCGGATTCAATAAGGTGGATCGTGCCAAGGACGTTCACGTGATACGTCGTCGCGGGGTCCTGCCACGACGGCCCGATCAGACTCTGTGCGGCCAGATGGATGATGACATCGGGTACAAATTCAGCCAGGTCATTGGCGATTCCGCGGCGATCGGAGAGATCGATTTCAGCAGTCGTAATGCCAGCCGACCAGTCGTACGCCCCATGTCCGTGGGTCCATGCCCGAACCGTATCGCCGCGCCGCACCGCAGTCTCGACCAAGTGCCATCCAATGAAGCCTCCGGCTCCGGTGACGAGCATGCGCATGGTTTCAGCTCCTCTTTCCAAAACCTGGAACGCTCACGACGGACTTCGTCCGCTCGGCGTGATAGGCCGCAAGTGCTAAGCGCATCGCCTCACGACCGTCCCGTCCGTCGCCAATCGGTGGCCGTCCCTCGGCGATCGCGGCCTTGAATTCACGCCATTCGGAGCGCCATGACGTATCGCTGCCGCGGTATTCGACCACGAGGTCCTGGAACGGCGCGTCGTAATCGCGTTTGCCCACGTACAGACGTTCATTGCCATAGGCCCCGCCGAGTCCCTCAATCAACAGGTATCCATCCGTGCCCAGCAACTCGAGCGAAAACAAGTTCTTCCATTGTGTAAGGCTCGAATGGAGTGTGGCAAGCCCACCCTCCGCCGAACGGAACACCGCCATGCCGTTGTCGTCGAGGGTCTGTCCGTGGAAGAAGCCGATCGTAGTCATGCAGCTCACTTCGACCAGTTCACCCATGAACCAGCGGAACAGATCGATGCCGTGAGTTCCCTGTTCCATGAATTGACCGCCTGCTGCGCGCTTAGGGTCGGAGCGCCATTCGTGCTCGTGGCTCGGTCGGCCGCAAATCCCGTAGCGGCATCGCGCCGAGATGATGCGGCCAATCTCCCCGCGCTCGAAGCGTGTATGGGCTTCGAGTATGGCTGGATGATGACGGTGATTGAACCCACATTTCAGAGTGAGCCCGGTCCGCTCGGCTGTTTTCACCATGGCATCCGCCTCTGACATCGAGCGACAGAGTGGCTTTTCGCAGAGCACGTGCTTGCCGTTTTCCAGCGCTGCGATCGTTACCTCTGCATGGATGTGGGGAGGCGTACAAACCAGCACCGCATCGACGTCCTTGCGCTCGACTGCGTGGCGCCAGTCGGTGCTCCAGTCGCACCCATACTGCTCGGCGATCGGCGCAGAAGATTCCGATTTTTGGCCGACCACCTCGACGACTTCGTCAGAGGATTCCTTGATGGCCTGAGCGCGGCGGCGCATCTGCAGGCCGGCTCCGATGATGGCAACTTTCATAGAGCTTCTCCTAAGTTATAGCTATCCGGCGCCCGCGGCCGATTTCGTCGTAGATCAATCCCGCTGCGGACACCTTCTTTCCATCCCAGAGGCCGGCAGTATCGAGTACATAAGTCCCGGCCATTGACCTTTTCGCCGCTTCAAAATCCAGATCCTTATAGTCACTCCATGGTGTCATGAGAACGAGGGCATCGGCACCTTCCAACGCAGCAAGAGGGTCCGCACAAACCGTGCAAGCCGAAACGGCTCTGACTTCCTCAGCATCTGCTTTGGGATCGTGGGCCGTGACGACGACTCCGACACCAATCAGTTCCGCGATCACGTCAAGCGCCGCCGAACGCCGCAACGTACTGGTGTCAGGCTTGTAGGTAAGTCCAAGCACGGCAATGCGCGCGCCGGAAAGCGTATGTAGGGCCCGCGAAAGCTTCCGCACAACCAGCTGATTCTGCTGGATGTTGGACTGCCAAGCGCCGTCGAGCAATGGCGTGGGTATGTCTCGACTGCGTCCGAGGCTGCGCAGGGTCTGCATGTCGCGCGCCAGTGTTCCTCCCGAAAACCCCAATCCAGGCATCAACATCGCCTTGGTCCCGATGCGCGGTTCCATCCGCAGAACTTCACCTACGCGCTTTCCGTCCGCACCAACCTCGTCGCACAAGTTACCGAGTTCGTTGGCGAAGCAGATGTTGAGCGCAAGGAATGCGTTAAGCGCGTGCTTGACCATTTCGCCCGTACGCAGGGTAACGTGCTGCCAACCGGATGCCGTGGAACCGAAAATCATCAACAGTCGATCAAAGGTATGTTGGTCGTCGCACCCGATCACCGGCAGCGCCGGTGCCCGGAACCGCTCGATCGCTTGGCCTAGACGTAGATTCTCCGGAATATAGGCGATGGACGCGGGAGCGCTGGTCTTGCGTGCATTTATGATCTCTATCAGCCGATCACACGTGCCGACAGGTACCTGGGCTGTGACCAAGATGACGGCATCATTCGCGATGGCTGGCGCAATCTGCTCAAAGGTCTGGAATATTCCGCCAAGATCGCTTTCGTCCATCTCGTTTACGGGCGTGTCGAACATGACGAAGACATACTGCACATCGCGCACGGCATCCACCACGTCTGCCGTGAAGGTCAGCCCACCACCTGCCACGCCCTTTTCCAGGAGTGCGTCCAGACCAGGTTCAAAGAGTGGTGCGCGTCCCTTCCGCAGATCCGCTATCCGCTGCACATCGGGATCCGCCCCGACGACTTCAAAGCCCATGTCCGCGAGACAGGCTGCCGCTACCACTCCTTGGTGCCAAAGACCCAAAACGGCGATTTTCATAACACCCATGCCTCGCTACCCGGCTTATTCAACATCCGGCGAACCGCGATCCGAACAGATTGATCCGAGTCGAGTCTAGAGGTCCATCCAAGCACCGCGAATTTGTCAACACGAAAATGCACGCGTGGTTGGTCGCCCGGCCACGCTTTCTTCGTCCCCTCGATTACGATTGGGGAGGAAATCAACCCCATCTCGTCGAGTACGGTGCGTGCGATATCGACGACCCGCGTGATTGTCGAGGTCCCAAGATTGAACACGTCGCACGGCTGGTCCTCCGTCATGGGGACTTGGCGGAAACCATAAAGCATTCCGTCCAGACATTCCTCGACGAGAAAGTAGTTCTTTTCCTGTCGGCCATCACCGTGAACCACGAGGCGGCTGGGATCCTTCTTCAGTCGCGCCAGAAAGTCGAATATAACGCCGTGGGTCATGCGCGCCCCAATGACGTTTCCGAAGCGATATATCCAAGCACGCAAGCCATAGACGTGGCAGAACGACGAAATCAGCGCTTCACTCGCCGCCTTCCCAGCGCCATAGGTAGATACGGGCAGTATCGGGCCAATGGCCTCGGTCACCGGTTCTTCCGCCGCCAAGTTACCGTAAACGGCGCCGCTCGACGCGAAGATCATGTCTCGAACACCCGACCGCCGCATGGCATCCAGAATGTTGAAGGTTCCGACGATGCCATCCTCTAGGTCGCGCGCCGGGTAATCGTGACTGTTGATGATGTCGGTATTGGCCGCAAGATGCCAAACAAGCTCGTGGTTCTTGATCTCCTCAACCAACAGTTCACGATCTAGAATGTCCCCCTTCAAGAAACGGATGTTCTGCTTAGACAAATGTCGATTGATGTATTCGAGGCGGCCGTTCGACAAGTTATCGTAGACGGTGATCCCAACACCGGTGTCCGCAAGAAGATCGAGCACATGACTGCCGATGAATCCTGCACCCCCGGTCAGGAATATCCGTTTGACGTGAGGGGGAATCAAATTTGTTTGCGTCAACGTCACCGTTCACCAGCCTCGAACTCGGAAATAACCGAACGTACAGCAGCGGTAACCGCTTCACGGGAATTCATCTCGGCCTTCCAGCCAACGCTGCGAACCTTCGTCGTATCCAGTCTGTAAATAGGAACGTCAGCCCTCCAGCCGCGCGCGCCGCCGCTGTATTCGTAGCGGACGTCTTTCAGGCCCATCTCGCGTACCACGATGTCCGCGATGTCGCGCACCAGAAGATGATCATCCGGGGCGATATTGTAATAGCGATATCCCTCGGTTTGCCGCGATTGCAGCATTAGGATTGCGGCGATAACGTCGCTGACATGGATATATGGTTTGCTCTGGTTCCCATCACCCATAATACGCAAGCGCGATGGATCAGCACGTAGAGCCAGCGTGAAATCGTGGCTGACGCCGTGAGTCATATGCGGGCCGACAACATTGGCGAATCGGAAAACCGTGCCGACGAAATCGAACATGTGGCAGTAGGCGCTGATAAGCGCTTCGGAAGCAAGCTTCGACGCACCGTAGGTCGAGATTGGCACCATGCGGGGATATTCCTCCGACACGGCTACGGGCGGAACATCGCCGTATACGCCACTGCCAGATGTGAACAATATGCGCTTCACGCCAGTCTCTCGCATTGCCTCCAAGAGAATTTGCGTCAACCGCGTGCCATTGTCGAAATCGACAAGCGGCTCGTTCGCGGCGCGCGCGATGTCGGAATTTGCTGCCAAGTGAAACACAACGTCATGCCCAGCAACAGCTGGCGCGAGGGTGTCGTAGTTTGCCACGTCGCCTTCGACGATCTTCAAGCGCGAGTCGGAAAGTCGAGGGCCGAAATGCTCACGCCGGCCCGTCAGGAAATTATCGTAGACCGTAACCGTTCCTAGATCACGATCGAGAATAGAGTTCACGAGGTTCGACCCGAGAAAGCCCGCCCCTCCGGTAACAAAAATCCGCATATTCATCAAACTCCAATTTCAGTACTGGTGTGTAGCTCATATCATAACAGGCACTGCTCAGGGACTCTGGCGAAGTGCCCAACTGGCTGGAAGTTAGCGTCTGTCAACACCAGGTAGAAATGTTCTGTCTTGAGGCCTCAATCCTCCAGCTAGGCGTGCTCCCTGGTGTTCCACTGAGCCAGCTCGCCAACTCGCGACGGGCGCTGCCGCCATTCGTAGATCTTCCCCCAGAAGCTCGGATGGGCGGCGTAATGGGCCCAAAAACTACCATTCAATCCACGCGTCCCCACCCTCACGGCAAGTCGCCGGCAAGAATTTTTCGAGTAATGCGATATCGCCGTTGTCATATGTCAAGGCTGGTAATTTAACTTTCTTGGGTTTGAAAAATATTGAAAACTCTTTTGTGCCCCTAACCAGCTTTGAGTCGGAGACGTCAATGCCGCACAGCGCTATGTTATAAGCCAGTAGTCCCGGAGACCATAAAGTAAGATGGCCCCCGAGCAGTGGCCTATGCGGGTCGGGGACAGTAATGCAGATATGTCCATCTTCGGTACAGCACTCGATGAGTTTCTGTATGAAGTTGCCGACATTTTGCTGATGCTCAAGTATGTGAGACGCCCAGACCAGGTCGAACTTAGCCGGCGGATTAAATTGGTTAAAATCGACATGCACGACATTAAGGTTGTGTACGTCAGACTGTTTGGCGTAGACAGAGCTGCCATAATCCACACATAAGACATTAGATCCTGCGTTCGCGAATGCCAATGCGTGATAGCCCCCGCCGGAGCCAACATCGAGGACGCTTATAGGTTTCAATTTAATGGCATAATCAAGTGCGTAAAGCGAGCGAAATCTGGGATATCCTGGGCACGTATCCTTGAAAATGTTGTAACCAAAAAGAGCGATGCCGGGCGTTAGTTGACGGCGGGCATTCAATTTTAGAAAGGTCAGCAGATGTCTGATGATGACTCTTGGAACGGTCGAATGAGGAAGAGGTTTGTGGAATTCCTCGACCGGCGATCCGGGAGGGGGAAACAACGCAATGCTTTCTGAATGCTGTGCAATGCCATCTGACTTAATAAGTCTTTTCATCCACATGGGGAATTTCGCCATTCGTCTCCTCCTGTCTAGCCCTTTCTAGCCTCACCCGCCTAAGCGACCAAAAGCAGTTTATTCAACCCTTCTATACATCAATGAGTCCTTCCATAACGCCACTTGCGCAAGGCCATTCGCGCTCTGCGTACCCAGGGATGTATGACAAACATTCCAAACAAATACTTTGGCGAATGAGTTAAGAGGAATTCCGTAAAGAGAAATCCAGATATTTCCACATAGCTTGCCTTAATGCGGCCTAACCCGGTTCCCTGCATTTCATGTCGACGATGTTCGAATAGCAGCTTGTCCAGGTTGTAAAATCCAATCTTCGGATTTCTAGCCATTCTGATATACATCTCATGGTCTTCTGATGTGTGACCATACTTATATCCTTGCACGGAAAGCAAAACGCTCTTGCGAAACATCAAGGCCGGATGCATCAACGGGTTTCGAAAAGGAAGAACTCTCCGGATATCTCTATTCGACTGAAAATACGGATAGCTTCTCTCCAACGATTCCGAAACCGAATCTATTAGCCGCACTCTACAGCCAAGCACATCGACATCCTTGTTCTCGTCCAAATAGCGAACCTGCTCTTCAAATCTCTCAGGAAGACTAATATCGTCACTATCCATCCGGGCAATATATTCGCCATGGGATTCTGCAATTCCCATATTCAGAGCAAAAGCGAATCCGCCAACCGATGGCGACTCCAGTATTCTGACCCTAATATCTCCGACACACAGTTCTAGAATCTTCTCTTTTAGGTCACGACATCCCGCATCCACCATAATGAGGAATTCGAAATTCTGAAAGGTTTGAATCAAAATGCTGTTTATGGCGGGACCGAGATACGAATCCACCCTATTCACACCCATAATCACTGTGACGCGCGGAATGTTATTGTCGGGAAACGCTCTTGTAGTCAATATACGCTCCTTTTATGCGCAAATCGAACACCGGCTATAACCGCTTCAGTGAGTATTGTTTCTGGAGTCGCTATCGGGCGAAGACGTTCCACTTTAAATTGGTTTAAACACTTTCATAATAGAGAACTCTGCAAGAGCCAAAAGCAGGTGAATCCGTCTGCGAATCTTGACCAACATACTCGAGCGTTTTCTGCCAGTCGTTGTGGTTTCATGCCGCCGACTCAACGTAAGAGGCCTGTCGATATATAGAGCGTCACCGTAAGCCAAGGAGTGCCTAAATCCAATCCAATGGTCATACAGTACGTCATACTTATGCGGGAGAGGTAGAATCTCCGAAAGAATACTGGCTCGAAAAGCCAGATTGTGCCCGCCATATCGATTCCGCACTAGGTTTGCCCAAATACCAGGCCTAAATGGCCCATATCGCCCAAGATAGGACTCTAACAACATAGACCCATCGGCGTGAACCAAAGATGAATTCGTAACGATAAGGGTGATGTGAGGATTGTCGATAAACGCCTGGAGAACCATACTGATCTTTTCGGGGGCCCAAAGGTCGTCCTGATCACTTAGTAAAAGGATGCTGTTGGATGCGCTGCGTAGGGCATCCTCAAAGGTGCGCGACATACCCTGGTTGTGCTCATGCTCTATGAGCCGGATTCTAACATCCTGAAAAGCGCGGACTCGGTCTCTTGTGCTATCAGTTGAACCATCATCTACAACAACGACCTCGTCATTGTCGGAGAGCTGAACGAGAATGGATTGCAACTGAGCGGTAATGTACTGCTCGCCGTTGTAGGCGGCCATGCAGACAGAAATGGGTGGCCGCTTTTCAGAGAGCTCCTGGCCCTCTCCGGCGCCCGGAAGACTCGGCATCCGCTGCTCCATTTCGCGTTTCCAGTCCTGAATCCTGCGGGTCTTCGACTGAAAGATTCGCCGCTTCAGCGCCTGCAATGACAGTTTTTGAATTGCAGGATTGTCTCCTCGCCTCCGCTGCCGCCAGACGCGACCGAGGAGTCGCCCTGTCAATACGAGTCCCCGAAAGTGTCCCTCATACAAATCTACAAACGCAGACTCTGCCTGCATGATATTCCGGTAGCGATCCGCATTGAGGCTCTGTCGGTGAAGCAGAGATAGCTCGTGTTTCGCATGAATATCTTCCGCTACATAAATCTTCTTCCCGTGCCGGTGGAGCTGCCTGTATACATATGCATCCACGAAATCCAGCCAAAAGTAAGGATTGAAGCCGCCAATCTGCTTTATAGCACTGACTCGAAATAGAGACGCCGAATTGTACGCATGTGTCTCTCGGTTAGAGACACCTGTAAGACCGCTCGGCCAACCACTCACCCCCCAGAATCCGAAACACATTGGAGATAGAGGCGTACCCGCATCCGAGAGTCGAGGCACGATTGCAGCAACCCGGTTGTCCGATCCGACGTCAAGCGCGATCTTACACATGCGAGAGAGATAATCAGGGGGTAGTGTCGTATCCTGGTCCAAGGTTAGCAGCCAGTCGTACTGTTCACTTTGGGCAATCGAAAGGGCGCGATTGTATGCAGCAGCAAGCCCTGCGTTTTGCTTTGCCGCTTCATACTGCACACCCTCTGGCAACGGTCCGGGGTCACGTCCATCCGCAGTATTGTCGTAAAGCAGTATCCGAATGTCCTTTTGCCCCCGCTGGAAACCGGATATCGCGACCTGAAGTGACTTATAGGCCGCTGACTCTTCGAACACCATCTTATACAAAACGATCACGGCGAGCACTCGCACATGATATTGATTGCCTGAATTATCCAATAGCTGCTCACTCTTAACAACTGGAACTATATAATCTGTGATCTTGTTGAAAAGTTGTTTCGGAACTTACTCCAGATCGAAAACGAGTGATCTGTAGAGCCCACTGCTGATCTAAGTATGTGTTGAGAAGCGGAACTTCCCAGCTTAATGCCATGAACTACATAGCAGTTGTTGAGAAGAATCTCCGCACAGCTGGCTCCGTCTTGTTCGGTAATGCCGGGCAACAAAGAACCCTGGCCAGGGTAATCCTAACGACCATGTCGCGTTGATGTGTCGCGGCTGGTCGTTATATATCAACCGTCCGCGAAGTGGATTACCTTGTGGATAGTGACCCAGCAGGGTACTGCTTAGCCGAAGTTGCGGTGTTTAGAATTCTTGCAAACACAGTCAGAGCTGCAAACACAATTAGAGTGTCAAATATGAACACAAGACCTGATGAAGGATTAATTAGAAGCGTGAGTGAACTAGAATAAAGTGCAGCAACTGCTGCACAGCCAACCGCGCTATACCGGTGCTCTTTAAGCCTGGTTATCTGGGCAAGAATCAAAGCTAAGCACAACACGAAAAGCACTCCCAGGACTGGACCGAAGTAGACATAGGCTGTAAGGTCGAAATGATCTGTAGGCCCACCTGGTTCGGTCGAGAATGGATACAAGTAGAGCTTGACTTGGTCCCCAATATCATTACCCAAGTGGTAGCCAAGCAGTGAAGGGATTATCCCACCTCCGAAAATCGGGCCAAACAACTGCACAATCGGATGATCAACGCGGATGGAGTGTAGCACATCTGGAGGAAGTCCCATGAAATATATATCGCCACTGCTGATGATCCGTGATGTAAATTGCTCAACGATTAATGGCGCACCTATCAGGTATTGCGCGTCCGTGCTCGCTGGGCTGTCTGACATGTGAGAATTAATAGACAACTGTACCAGTGCATAGACAGTGGCCAGGGATAAAACCCCTAACGCAGGCCAAACAATCTTTCTAATTGGCACCGACTTTCTTCCGGAGCTGATTGCTATAGCGACAGCAGCAACATAGGCAGCCTCTAGAAGCGCGTATTTAGCTCCATTTAGCAGGGATGAAACAAGCATAAAGGAGGCTGCACCGCATCCCAATAATAATTTATTCATACCCTTGCGGTTTGTAATTCTGATAGCAAGATACCCAACAATAAACAGCCGCAATGGATTCAAGATTCGAACGAGAAGAACAAATCCTCGATTTGACTCAAAACGGTCCGCCGAGAAAGACGGAAGTCCTGCGAACATCACATATATTAGTCCCGCTATAAAATAAATAACAACAGCTATCTGAAAAAAAGTCCACCCACCATCCAATAAACTTACCGACCGATATAACCACGGAATGGATAGTCGCGAAAATGACCGGTATCCGACTAGAAACACGAGGCCATAACCTACTACAATTGCGACCTCTGGCAGCCCAACATAGCCTTTAATGGCCAGAAGCGCAACAACGGCATAACCTATGCCGAATGTGAACGTGTAAGTAAAATGGAATGGATCCGACAGCCCCCCTGCAATTCCTGATGTCAGTCGATACAGTAGCAGCATTAGAACTATAGATAATATGACAAGAAACTCGATATTATTAAATGCCACGTACATGAACTCAGCGTAATTCATGCGAATGAACCGCCTTAGTAGTTGTTGGTTTGTTTATGACTATTACTTACTTTGCAAAGAACTTTTACAACTTTCTTACCGGCCTTTTTCATCAAAAACAGAATAAACGATAGCACTTCAGTCGAACTGAGAGAAAATATATTTCTATTCAGAAAGAAGTTTCTATTCCTCAATAAAGCAATGAGCTGGGAATTAAATGAATCTTCCCAGACCGATATCAAACTGTTTTGAGAACAATATGCTTTTTCTCTTGCAATCAAAGCAATACTAGAATTTATTAACTTATGCGTGATGGTACTGCTGGCATTTACGCCATGCAGTCTATAAAGTGCTAAGGATTGATCGACATATAAAAATTTGTATTCCTTGGATAGCTTCAACCACATTTCCCAATCTTCCATAGCGTTGCCATTCGTCCATCCGCCAACCTCTTGGATTGCCGTGGTTCTCACTACATTAGACATCGCAGGCAGATAATTTCCAGCGAGTAGTGTTCGATATGTTCCGAACACTTCACTTCTATAATCAATGTCGCGATTCCTTAATTGAAAGTCCAGAAAAGTTGAGTAGGTTTTCTCGTTCTGTATTCCGTGAATTGTGCCGTTAGGCATCAGCTGTACTTCTTGGCCGCGGCCATTAATAAACAATGCGTCCCCGAAGGCGACTGCATATGTTGGGCCTTTTGTTTCCAGCGCATTCACCAGCAACTCGATTTTTTCAGGGAAGGCAACATCGTCAGAAGCGAGCGCCGTAAAGTAAACTCCTCTGGCCATGTCGAGTGCTTGATTCAGCGTAGCGGATAAGCCGATGTTCTCCCGGTTGATGTATTCAAAACGGACAAACCTTCGCTTGCATTCCTCAACCAGAGTCAGAACCATCTCATGGGAGCGGTCGTTTGAGCCATCGTTGAGAATGATCAGATCAATGTTACGGTAGGTCTGATGCAAGATGCTTCGTATACTTTCAACGACATATTTATCGTGGTTATAGACAGGAATCACTGCCGTAACGAGAGGCATATTGTCTGGATTCATTGATGAACTATCCTCAACGTCAAAACGTATCCTGCGATAGCTCTACTATACGCAAGCACGTTTTATGATGCACCTATGCGAGCTGTCAATCGGCGTGCCATCGCGCCGATGCGTCCTGCGGGTCCACCCAGATCACTCATGTGCGTTATTCGTCCGAGCGAGTATACCGCAAACGCGACTGCGGCTACGCAACCGACCAACATTCCCCAGCGCGTCAGGGCGGTGAAAATATCCACGCCTACGCATATCGCAAGCGTCACGACGGACATTATGAGAACGGACCTAGACCAACGGAAGCCTATACGCCGCCAGGCGAGCCAATAAACCAACGGCAGGTAGAGGGCGTACATTGCAAGGTATGCTATGCCGGTAATCTGTAGCCCGACATCTGGTGCCAAGCCCGTGATGAGACCTGTTGGGACGAGCCATGTAAAAGTTTCGGTTGAGAAATAGGTCTTTCCATCTCCCGCCGCGACAATCAAGAAGCCCAGTGGCCAGCTTACCACTTTGAGAACATCGCCCAGTACCTGCCAACGCAGAATCTCGATCGCAGGTGTGAAGGAGGCCGCATAGAGCAAATGAATGACCCACGGCGCTACCGCCATCATGGCGATGAACACGGGCGCACTCAAGAGCGTGGCGACTTCTGTCTGTTCGTTCACCAAGCGCCCCGCTGCTTTGTGGTCATGGATCACGCCTGTTAGTCTGGGATAGTAGTCTGTCCCCATGGCCATGAGCACAAAGGATACATACTGCATTGAGATTATCCAGGCAGCCTGATATTGGCCAAGCGACTGCGCGCCGAGAACTTTGGCGACATCGATCCGTATCCAGAGTTGCGCCAACTGTTGAACTAGCCCTGCGCCCACCATTGCGATGCCAAGGCGAAGAAGCATCTTCCATTCGCGCGTTAACTCCGGTAGGGAAACGGTCTCCGTTCTGGCTTTCGGCAGTCTCGACACATATACGTGGCCGAGAACAAAGCTCGCCAAAGGGACGATCAGCACATATGCAACCAAGCCGGCGTTGCCCCATCGCCAGAGCAAGCCGATACCCAGCACAGTACTGATTGCCGATCCATAGACATTGAGACGGGCAATGTCTCCAATGCGGCGCATGCCTTGGATCAACGCTGCCTGCGATGCTCCTGCAACCGAAAGTGCAACGCCTATCGAAAGCCACCCGACCGCGCCAGAATAGGAGGCTTTACCCAACGCATGGACAGCCAGGAACGAACGCAGAGACCACACAACCAGCCCGCCTGCGCTGGCGAGGACCATCGTGCCCCAGAACAACGCACGTCGCGCCACCATGATCGCGCGAGCGTCCTCTTTACTGCAGGCCTCCGCAATCTGGCGCGTACCTACCGGGCCCAGGCCCATGGTGGCAACCGTGGATGCAGCCGCCATTAGGCCGGTGTATAGGCTGGCTAAGCCCACACCCACAGGCCCGAGCAATACGGCCAGAACCTTGGTGCGCAGCACCCCGATTGCGATATTGATGAACGAAGCACCTCCAATAATGGAAGTGCTTCGCAATATACGATGGTACGATGCTTTCGCCTCGGTCATCCGTGAGCCGTTGTTTTCAACGCGACAATCGCGGACGTAACGCCTGCATGTTCCAACTGCGGTCCCATGGGCAAACTGAGCAAGCGATTGGCCATGCTTTCGGCAATGGGAAACCGACCCGCGGCATACCCCGCATCGCGATATGCCATTTGCAGATGCGGCGGAATCGGGTAGTGAATCTGCGTCCCAATGCCAGTCTCCTTTAGAGCCTTTTGTAAGCCATCCCGTTCTGCATGCTGCACTACATAGAGGTGCCAGACGGGCTCAGCCCACTCCGGCACTTCGGGCAGCACCAACCTCGTACCCGCCAACTCCGCTGTGTAGCGTGCGGCAATCGCTGTCCTGCGCGCATTCCATTCGTCCAGATGCCTCAGTTTAACCCGTAAAATAGCAGCTTGCACAGGGTCCAGGCGGCTGTTGCAGCCCTTGACTTCATTCACATACTTCACTCTTGAACCGTAATTGCGCAGCACACGAACTCGGTCGGCAATCTCTGGGTCGTTTGATGTAATGGCACCCGCATCACCCAATGCTCCCAAGTTCTTGCCGGGATAAAAACTCCACGCAACAGCGTCCCCATGGCCACCGATACGCTTGCCCTTATAGCGTGCGCCGTGCGCCTGCGCCGCATCTTCCAGAACACGCAGTCCATGCTTGCGCGCCAAAGCGAGAATCGGGTCAAGATCCGCCGGCTGCCCATACAGATGCACCGGCAGTATGGCCTTGGTGCGGGGAGTAATCGCAGCTTCCACCTTGCCCGGATCGAGATTGTAGGTGAACTCCACTGGCTCGACAGGCACCGGGATGGCCCCAGTCTGGGTGACTGCCAACCAGGTAGCAATGAAAGTATTGGACGGAACGATGACCTCGTCCCCAGCGCCAATCCGCATAGCGACTAACGCAAGACGTAGCGCATCGAGCCCGTTGGCAACGCCAACGCAATACTCGGTTTCGATAAAGGCAGCGTATTCCTGTTCAAAGGCCTCCACATCCTGCCCCCCGATGTACCAGCCGGAACGCAAAGAGGCCAGTATGGCAGGCTCAAGTTCAGCTTGAATCTCACGGTAGGCTGCTCCCAAGTCAAGAAACGGGACATTCATCCTTGGCCCCGTGCCCGCATGAATTCGGCATAATCGCGATAGTAATCGACTTCATCATAATAATTGGACGCCAGCACCATGCAAACGGATCCGGAAGAAAAGTTATCCAGCTCTCGCCAGATCATTGGGCAAATGTAGAGACCGTTGTAGGAGCGATTCAGATGAACGCGCTTCTTATTGTTCCCATCATCCAGGATCACATCGAAGCTGCCAGACATGGCAATAATAAGCTGGTGTAATTCCTTATGTGCATGCCCGCCGCGCTCCGCTCCGCCCGGCACGTCATAGAGGTAGTAAACCCGCTGAATCGCGAAGGGTATTTGATGACATCCTTCAATGAAGGTCAAGTTGCCCCGCGGGTCGGAGATTTTCGGCAAGTCGATTATCTCGCAACGATCAATACTCACGCGCCTCTCCCTCTCCGAGAAACCTGACGTGTTTGGCGGGGTTACCGCAAACCAAGCTTCCAGGTGCGACACTTCTGGTTACAACCGCGCCAGCAGCGACAAGCGCACGTGCCCCAATTGAGAGGCCGGGCAGAATTACCGCTCCAGCTCCAATTGACGCTCCGTCCTCTATGGTAGTCTCCAGATACTTATCCATGTACTTCTTGCTTCTTGGAAACTTGTCATTCGCAAAGGTAGCATTTGGGCCTATAAATACATCGTCTCCAACGCGAAGGCCGTCCCACAACTGGACGCCGCACTTGATCGTGACCCTATCCCCAACCACAACATCATTCTCGATGAAAACATGTGAACAGATGTTGCAGTCTGACCCAATTCTCGCACCGGGAAGTACAACGACAAACTGCCAGATTCTCGTATGGTCGCCTATAGCATCGGAAGAAACGTCTGCGAGTTCGTGTATGATCGCGTTCATGTTAGGTTGCCCCATTCGATGAAATCTCTCAAACTCAAAAGCGCATTTAATATAGATCTTGACGTAGAATAGCTGCGTTTATTTTCCCAGAACTCAATTGCGGCTGCACTGCCGTTAGTTCTGAGAGACACGTCTTCGATCATCGTTGCTTACTGCGTCAAGGCAATACGCCTCCACATACATGTAATAGTCTCGTCATAATTGTGCTTGATAGTTTAATGGCAGACGCTGTGCGGAACGGCATAAAAATTATAAATTTATGCAGACGACAGTCTTTCATCACGTCTACATGGGATTGCGTCTGCTGGCATCCTATAGCTTCGATTCTTCAAGCAGCTCCTCCCCTAACGCGATCGCGGGAATGTGATTCCTGGCCTCAAGCTCAGCGAAGACCCACGCCATTCAGTGGCTCCAGCTCCTCTCCGTCGACTTCCACGGCAAAACTTTGCATGATGGAATCTAATGTGAGAACGACGCGGAAGCTGTACTTCATTCGCACCACAACCCCTGCCATCCCGGCAAATGCTCCAGACCGAATGCGCGCTCGCTGCCCCACCTTCAGAAGCGGGTGCGGTTGGGCGTTGCGCTCAGAAAGGCCGGATCGCAGTGTATCAATCTCGGACGCCGGCAACGATGCCGGTTCGCCCCCCGTGCCGCCCACAACTGCCAGAACACCCGGCACCTCCAGCACCGGAACTCGCTGCGCCCATTGGATGCAAATAAAGATATAACCGGGAAACAGCGGAAGATCCAGGGTAACCCTCGATCCGTCGCTCCACTTGCGCTGGGTGCGGTAAAGGGGCAGATAATGCTCAATCCCCCTCATCTCCAAGTGCTGGGCCACGCGCTTTTCATGGCGCGAAGAGGTATAGGCTGCGAACCATTTCGGCGCACAGGCAGAAGGCGCATAGGATCCGACTGAGAAGGAGTCCAGTGTGCGACTGCTCGCTTGATCAACGCCCCGTCGCCATATTTCAGACAAAGCTTCGCTATCCTCACTTGGGTGAGTTGGTTACTACACCCCCTCGCGGATGCAAGGAAACCGCAAAAAATGAAGTCGTGAGCCACAATGTAGGGAGGCATCCTCATGCTCCGCTCACATCCGACAAGGATACAGATTAGGTGCTGTGAACACTATAGCATATGGCGGTCACAGGCCAGCGTTGACATCCTCGTATTAATGGAAGTGTTCTTGAACGATCCAAGGGCTACTGGTATCCTCATTTGCCCGCAGCATACATAGGTCTCGTGGACGATTCTTACCATGGCTCCGCCGTGCGGACCTCAAAGGAAGCTGTTTGAAGAAGAGTCGGGTAAACTATACTGGCAAGTGGTCGGGGCTCATTCGCAACAAGGCCTACCGCTAGAACAGGATTCAGGACAGGATCTCGATATCGTGGATTTATTGAACAATACTGCATTTCGCACAGATCAACGGCTGGTTCGACTGGCGCTTTGGGCGTGCTGTTTGGCCCCCCTGATGGGTGGGACGATGCATGGGCAGGCTGCTCCGGTCGGCTCCGCATCCTCGACCAACCTGCCATCCATGGGTTCCCAGTCAACGGGGACGTCTACAACCGGGTCTCCGAGCGGCGCTACTCCGGGATCGCCGGCTGTTCCGGCTATGGGACAGAACGAAATTGACATCACCTCCCAGCGCGCCCAGGACCAGACGCAAGCGAAACTTGTGCCGCTAGCCGTGGCGCCAACGCCATTGACGGAGTTTCAGCAGATCGTAGCCGAGAGCACTGGCCGGACGCTGCCGATCTTCGGGGCCAGTATGTTCAGCACTCCTCCATCGACGTTTGCGCCGGTCGACAATATTCCGGTGACGCCGGACTATGTGATCGGTCCGGGGGATGAATTGCGGATACAGATCTGGGGCCAGGTGAACCAGCAAGGCTCCTTTGTGGTGGACCGCACCGGCTCCATCGCGTTGCCGGAGGTGGGAACGGTTCACGTGGCCGGTGTGCAGTTTTCCCAACTGCGCGATTTTCTTAAGTCGCAGCTAGGACGCATCTATCGCAACTTTGACCTGAATGTTAACCTGGGACAGTTGCGGTCGATCCAGGTCTTCGTGGTCGGCCAAGCGATGAAGCCGGGCAGCTATTCGATCGGATCGCTGAGCACGCTGTTGAATGCCCTGTTTGCCTCGGGTGGGCCGCTTCCGCAGGGCAGCTTGCGCGACATTCAGGTAAAGCGCGGAAGCGAGACGATCACCCACTTCGACCTGTACGACCTGCTGCTGCACGGGGACAAGACCAAAGACGTCCGGCTGGAGTCGGGCGACGTGATCTTCATCCCCGATGTGGGACCTCAGGTCGCAGTGATGGGCAGTGTGACCACGCCGTCTATCTATGAGCTGCGCGGAGAGAAGAGCTTCAACCAGGTAATTGCGCTGGCCGGCGGGTTGACGAATGCGGCGTCCGACTCGAAACTGCGTGTGGAGAGAATCTACAACCACACTGAGCGCAGCGTGATCGACGTCGATCTTGCCAGCGGCGATTCCGCGCTTGTCCAGAATGGAGACATCGTTTCGGTGAGCCCCATCATCGACCGGTTCAAGGATGCCGTGACGTTGCGGGGAAATGTGGCGAATCCAGGCCGGTACGTCTGGCACCAGGGCATGCGCATCTCCGACCTGATTCCAAACCGCGAAGCGCTGGTCACGCGGAACTACTATCTAAGGCAGAACCAGCTCGGACAGAGTAACCTGGACTACACTGGAGCAGAGGGCTCGCTGGGCATCCAATCGGGGACGGTGGGCGACGCCGCGGTCGGGCGCGGTGTGGCCGCGTCGGGTGTTGCCGGGAACTCCTCGGTCGGCGCTGCGCTGACAGCCAACAACAGCCCCTTCGGGGCAAAGACCGATGTGGTCCTGAGCGCTCCCGATATCGACTGGAACTACGCAGTCATCGAACGGCAGAATGCGACCGATCTGACCACGTCGCTGCTTCCGTTCAACCTGGGCAAGGCGGTACTCGATAAGGACCCATCGCAGGACCTTGAGCTGATGTCCGGCGATGTGGTGACCATCTTCTCGCAGGCTGACATCCGGGTGCCAAGCGCGCAGCAGACGAAGTTCGTAAAGCTGGAGGGCGAGTTTGCGGGAGCGGGCGTATACAGCGTCCTGCCGGGCGAGACACTGCGTCAGTTGCTGGCGCGCGCGGGAGGATTATCCCCGGATGCGGACCTCTTCGCCTCGGAGTTTACGCGCGAGTCTGTCCGGCGATTACAGCGGCAGCGGCTCCTGGAGTACGCCGATGAACTGGAGTCGCAGATTACAAGAACCACTTCAGCATCGGCGTCGTCTGCTTTGACCGCCGCTGACGCATCTGCGGCGGACGCGGCGGCAGATACTGCGCGCGCAGTAGTGGTGCGGCTGCGCCAGGCCCAGCCGACGGGACGGATTGTGCTGCAATTCAAGCCCGACAGCAAAGGGATTGCTGCGCTTCCCAACATCGAACTTGAAGACGGCGACCGGTTTGTGGTGCCCAGGACCCCGTCTACCGTGAGCGTCCAGGGCCAGGTATACAACGCAAACGCATTTATCTACCAGAACGGCAAGCGGGTGAAGGACTACCTGCGTCTTGCCGGCGGACCTGACAGAATTGCCGACCGAAAGCGTGAGTATATCCTGCGCGCCGATGGATCAGTGGTGAGTTATCAATACGGCAATATGGGGCAACGCACGCTCTTTGCCGAATCAGGCTTCGATCATCAGCCGCTCTTTCCCGGAGACACGATCATCGTGCCCCCGATGATTAAAAGCTCGGATGTCATGCGAAACCTGGTCAACATTTCCACTATCCTGCAAGGATTCGGTATAAGCGCAGCAGCGATCGAAGTGCTGAAGTAGCCGATGCACGGAGTCGATCCACATGCTCGGCCACTCCATATTACCCAGTAAGTAATTGGAAGTTTGGTAGCGTTACCGGGGCTCGAACCCGGACTCTCCGCCTTGAGAGGGCGGCGTGTTAACCAGTTACACCATAACGCCATCGTCGCGCAACCCAACATTGCGCCATCGTCGCGCGCAGGAGGATGTTTTCTCCAGTGCAGGTTCAACTATATCAGCCATCGCCACGCGGCTCAACCTTCAAGCCTGCAATCAACCAGCGCGATCGCAATTGATCTGCACGCCCGTGAGCTACCTGCGATCCAGCGAGCAGCCTGCGCACTCTCGAAGTGGCTGCGTAAGGACCGTGGCTGAGGAAGAAACTGACCTCAGCGGCTAAAGCCGCGTTGGTTATGAAGCCATTTACGGCACGGGTAAACCCGTGTCCTTAAGCAAAACAGTGATAAATGACGGCGGCTACAAACCGAGCTTCTTGACCTCGTCGTTGTAGTACTTGCGGTAGAGGATGTCCCACTCCTGCGAACCTTCGACGATGATCTTGCGCTGGGAGGCGATCTTCAGCCGCGCGTTGGCGTCGAGCTTGGTCTCCTCGGCGAGCAGTTTTTCGAGCGCCTTGCGGGCCTCCTGGCGGATGGTGTTGCGGTCCTCCAGAAAATCGCACTCGTCGATCTCGGCCAGCGTGTCGGCCACGGTGTGCGCCAGCTTATTCACCTTGTCGTCAGAGATCCTCACAGCACCGCCTTGTACTTGCGCACCAGCTCGTTCTTCACCTTTTTGAACATCTCCTGATAGTTCGCGCCGGTGCGCAGCATGTCTGCCTGGAAGGCATCGAGGATGACGCGGACCTCGTCGTTGATGCGGTCTTCCAGCGCCAGCTCATCGATCATCGCCGCGGTCACCCGCTCGTTCAAGACGGTCGCCTTCGCCGTCCCGATCACTTTGGCGTCCACCAGATGCTTCACCGTCTGGCGCGCCAGATACCCAACATAATCTCTGGAGAAAATCATCGCTTTGCTCAAGAATACACCAGCGCGCCGTCGGGTTGGAGGTGGGACGGCTTTGCGTCGCGCTTGCCGCCTCGTGCATGATGGAAGCAAGGACACAACATTATGCCGACACGCATGCGAAGCCGCAAGAAGCCCGAACCGGGGAAGAAGAGCACGCCGATGGCGATGGGGCCAATGATCGGGCTGATGGCGGTGTGTCTGGTGGCGATGGCGGGGATGTACTGGTGGACCAGCCGGCATGCGGCGAAGCCTGCTTCCCTTCCCTCCGCGCCCGCTTCGGTTCCCGCTACGCCCGCTTTTGCGCCGAAGCACATCTACCTTGAGACGGCCAACCCGAGCGCCGACATTGCGGCCGCGCTGACGCAGGCGAAGCGCGAGCACAAGCGGGTGATCGTGGACTTCGGCGGCGACTGGTGCGGGGACTGCCAGGCGCTGGACATCTACCTGCATCAGGCGCCCAACGACGCGCTGCTGGCCGACCACTTTGTGCTGGTGCATGTATGGATCGGCCATATGGACGCCAACCTGGACGTGGCCAAGCGGTATGGCGTGCCGATCACGAAGGGCGTGCCCGCGCTGGCCGTTCTGGATGGCAATGGGACGGTCGTCTACGCGCAGAAGGCGGGCGAGTTTGAAGACATGCGGCACATGGAGCCGGGCTCGGTGACCGAGTTCCTGGAAAAGTGGAAGAGCTGACGGCGCGAGGCCCAGCCCACGAGCCGGGGCATAGCGCTCCGGGAGCTAAGGCGCGGCCGCGGTCGCGGCGGGCGCGTGTGAAACGGCTGTTGCGCTGGTACGCGGTGGTGGCGCGCGCACTGCACCGAATGCTGCTGAGCGCGCTGGATCACGACTGCCTGAACGTTGCTCAGTCCACCGCATATTCGGCCATCGTGGCGCTGTTTCCCGCGTTGATCGTGGCGGCGGCGGTGATCGGGCTGCTGCCGGACACGGCGCCGGTGCGCTTTCAGCTTGCGGAGTTCTTCGACCGGGTGCTGCCGGCCGGGGTGAGCTCGCTGCTGGATGCGGCGTTCGAGAATGCGCCGAAGCACACCCACTCGCTGCGCGCTCTGGTGTCGGCCGGGGTGGTGAGCTTCGCCGGCGCGTCGAACGTGATTGCAACGCTGATGGAGGGGCTGCGACGGGCGCGCGGGCTGCGACGCGATGGCTGGGGATTCTGGCGGCGGCGGAGGCGTTCGATCGAGCTGGTGCCGCTGTCGCTGGTTCCGCTGACGGTGGCGAGCCTGCTGGTGGTCTTCGGCCACGCGGTGACGGGCTGGCTGGTGGCAAGCATCGGGCCGCTGGCGCGCGAGCCGATCTACGCGGCCACCCTGCTGCTGCGCTGGGCGCTGGCGGTGGGCTCAAGCGTTGGGCTGATCGCGCTGCTGTATCACCTGGGAGTTCCAGAGGAGCGCGTGGGTGGGCGGGCGGGTGCACAGGGGTGGTGGTGGACGAGCCTGCCGGGAGCGGTGCTGGCGACCGCGCTGTGGTTTCCGGCGACGCTGATCTTCGGCTGGTACGTGACGCGGTTCACCAACTACTCGGAGGTATACGGGCCGCTGGGCGCGGGCATCGCGCTTCTGTTCTGGCTGTACATCATATCGCTGAGCGTGCTGGCCGGGGCGGAGTTCAACGTACACTTCAACGCGCAGATGGAGGCGCACTTCGGCGGCGCGGGGGCGCACGGCAAGGACGTTTGATCCGTCCCTGGTGAGTGTCGTCGGCTCCCACCCATTCGGCAACGAGCGCGAAATGGATGGGCACCCGCACGGTCTGTGGGAGGTTGGTAAAATGGATTTGATTGGCGCAAAATCAGAAATCTACGGTTGCTGAAGCCTCTCCAGTCAGTCGCAACGGGCCTGCGGACCCGGTAAAAGGAAGCCGGAATCGAGCGTATGGAAACTGCGAACCGAATGGACGGGGCACGCACAATGACGGGCCGAAGCGGCTCGCTGGCCGGGCTCGACCACACGCGGCGGGCCAAGATTGTGGCCACGGTGGGGCCGTCGTGCTGCACCTCGGATGTCTTCCGCGAGCTGGTGCGGGCGGGCGTGGATGTGGCGCGGCTGAACTTCTCCCACGGATCGCACGAGGGCAAGGGCGAGCTGATCCGCATGGTGAGGGCGGTATCTGTGGAGCTGCACAAGCCGATCTGCATTCTGGCCGACCTGCAGGGGCCGAAGATCCGCACCGGAAGACTGAAGGACCATGAGCCGGTGCAACTGGTGGCGGGCAATCTGCTGACGATTACGCCGCGCGATGTGGAGGGCACGGCGTCGGTGGTGGGGACGACCTTCAAGACGCTGGCGGAGAACCTGGAGCGGAGATCGCGGATCCTGCTGTCGGACGGGCTGATCGAGCTGCGGGTGGCGCGCATCGCGGGGACGGATGTGATCTGCGAGATCGTCAACGGAGGCGTGCTGGGCGAGAACAAGGGGATCAACCTGCCGGGAATCCCGGTGAAGGTGCCGTCGCTGACAGCCAAGGACGAGGAGGACCTGGAGTTCGCGGTGGGCGCGGGCGTGGATGCGTTTGCCGTCTCGTTTGTGCGCACCGCCGACGACGTGCGCCACGTGCAGCGGCGGCTGGAGGCGTTGCGGTCGGACGCGTGGATCATCGCCAAGCTGGAGAAGCCGCAGGCGATCGAGCATCTTGATTCGATCCTCGAGGTTGCCAACGGGATCATGGTGGCGCGCGGCGACCTGGGCGTCGAAGTTCCGCCGGAGAAGGTGCCCGCCATCCAGAAGCACATCATCCGCCGCGCGGCGGAGTACCGCAAGCCGGTGATCACGGCGACGCAGATGCTGGAGTCGATGATCGAAAACCCGCGGCCCACGCGGGCGGAGGCGTCCGACGTGGCCAACGCGATCTATGACGGGACGGACGCAGTGATGCTGTCGGCGGAGACGGCGGCGGGCAAGTATCCGGTGGAGACGGTGGCCATGATGGCCAAGATCGTCTCCGAGACGGAGTACCAGATCCGGCTGGACCCGCCGCACAGCCAGCCGACGGCGCGCACCACGCGGCTGTCGGTTGCGGAGACGATCTGCGAGTGCATGGCGCACTCGGCCGAGGACTTGGAGATGGCGGCGATCGCCATCTTCACCGAGACGGGATCGACGGCGCGGCTGCTGTCGAAGTACCGGCCCGAGCCGCCCATCTACGCGCTTTCGCCGCACAAGAAGATCGTCCGCCGCGCGGCGATGCTGTGGGGGACCACCCCGATCCTGTGCGCGCACGCACGCGATACAGACCGGCTGGTGACGATCGCGGAGGAGATCCTGGAACGGCAGGCAGGCGTGGTGCGCGGGCAGATTGTGGGGATCGTGGCGGGAACGCGGACCAGGACTGGGGCGACGAACTTCATGCGGCTGCACACCATCGGCGACCGTGCCGCGACGAGCGTGGTCGAGGCGGCAAAGAAGACGGGGCTGTAACGGACCGCGCCGGACTGATAGACTTCGACAACCGCGCTAGCGTGGCAACAGTACAATCGTGGGATGGGACGCATAAGGGTACTCTCCGACCAAGTGGCCAACCAGATTGCGGCCGGCGAGGTGGTGGAGCGGCCTGCGTCGGTGGTCAAAGAGCTGCTGGAGAACTCGCTGGACGCGGGGGCGACGCGCATCCGCATCGAGGTGGAGGGCGGCGGACGCAAGCTGATCCGCATCGTGGACGACGGGCAGGGCATGGTGCGTGACGACGCTCTGCTGGCCTTTGAGCGGCACGCCACATCCAAGCTGCACAGCTCCGACGATTTGCTGGCGATCCGCACGCTGGGCTTCCGCGGCGAGGCGCTGCCGTCGATTGCCAGCGTCTCGCGGCTGACGCTGGAGACGCGCTCGGCGGAAGATGCGGCGGGGACGACGGTGGAGCTTGCGGGCGGAAAGATTCTGCGCGTGGAGGACGCGGGGCTGCCGGTGGGGACGACGCTTGCGGTGCGCGATCTGTTCTACAACACTCCGGCGCGGCGCAAGTTTTTGAAGTCGGAGCAGACCGAGCTGGGGCACATTGCGGCGCTGGTGACACACTACGCGCTGGCGCACCCGGAGCGGCACTTCGAGCTGCACTCGTCCACCCAGGCGCTGCTGATTGCGCCCGCGGTGGCGACGAGCGGCGACCGGCTCTTCCAGATATTCGGGCGCGAGACGGCGGAGCTGATGCTCCCCCTCGCGGCAGAGATTGACTTTGCGCACGCGGGGCTGCCGGAGCCTCCGCCGTGGAAGCGCGAGGCGGATTACGCGCCGGCTGAGCCGGGATTCCTGCGGCTGTCGGGTTTCGTCTCCAAGCCGGAGCTGCAGAAGCTGAACCGCAACTCGGTGTATGTCTTCGTTAACCAGCGGCTGGTACGCGACCGCGTGGTGCTGCACGCGCTGGCCGAGGCCTATCGCAACATCATTCCGCCCACATCGTTCCCGGTGGTGCTGCTGTTTCTGGAGATGCCGCCGCAGGAGGTGGATGTGAATGTGCATCCGGCCAAGACCGAGGTGCGCTTCCGGCAGTCGGGATTTGTGCATGACTTCATCCGCGACTCGGTGCGGACAACGCTGATGACGGCGCGGCCGGCGGCCAGCTTCGCCACGGCGTTGGGCGAGTTGCATGGAGGCGTGGGCATCTCGCAGGCCAGCTCGTCGCTGCTGCTGGATGTGAGCCCAATGCCGGGCGCGCCGGAGGATGTGGTCTACGCGCCGCGGGCCGGATTTTCCGGGCCGCAGGCGCTTGCTGAGACTGGGATCGTTGCCGAGTCGGAGGGCGCGCCGTCGGCGGACGACGTGGAGCGCTTCACGCTACAGGCGCCGATTGTGCCGCCGTCCGCGGGACGGTTTGCTTTCAGCGATCAGGGCATTGCTGTGGGATACGAGGCGGAAGCGGGCGCGGGCTCGTCGTGCGGAAGTGAAGGCGCGTACGTTGGTGGAGCAGGCGCAAGTGGCGTGGACGCGGCTGCGGAGGGTTCCGGTTCAGCTGCGGAAGGGACGCTGAACGCGCTGGGCACGCTGAAGCCGTTGGGGCAGTTGCGCGACTCGTTCATTCTGGCCGCGAACGACGAGGGGTTGTGGATCATCGACCAGCATGTGGCGCACGAGCGCGTGCTCTTCGAGAAGATCCTGCGCGCGCGCGAGGTGGAGCAGGTGCAGCGGCAGCGGCTGTTGATGCCTCTGCTGGTGGACCTGCTACCGGCGCAGATGGTCTCGTTTGCTGCGATTGCGCGCGAGCTCGACCTCAACGGATTCGAGGCGGAGCCGTTCGGCCCGAGGACGCTTGCGATCAAGGCCGCGCCGGTGGGGTTGGAGGGACGCGAGCTGGAGCGGATGCTGGAGGAGGTTCTCGCCGTTCCCGAGCGCGAGCAGCAGCAGGAGAACGCCGAGGCGCGGCGGAGGAGGATTGCGGCGTCGATTGCGTGCCACGCGGCGATCAAGATCAATATGCCGTTGGAGCCGACAAAAATTGCATGGCTGCTGGCGGAGCTGGCCAAGACCGAGCATCCAATGAGTTGTCCGCATGGGAGGCCCATTGCGCTGCGATATTCTCATAAAGACATCCAGCGCGCCTTCCAGCGCATTTAGAATGGAAGTACGACGCCGGATTGGAACGCAATCCCGCAGTTCGCTCTTTGAAAATTGTCCGCAACCGGCCTGAACTTCGGCCCAGAACCCATGAAACTCTCCAACGCACGCGCGAAGGATTGCTGATGTGCCGCCTTTACACCGAAATGAGCGCGCCGCCCAGCAGGAAGGCATCTCTATTTTGATCAACCCGAGCAATCCGAGCATTCCTGAAGCCACCAACCCGGCGATTCCGACCGCCGCGCAGCTTTCCGAGACGCGCCTGAAGCAGTGGCACCAGCAGGGCGAGGCGCTGCTGACGATGGAGAACCTGCGCAGTTGGATCAATACGGCCGGGCTGGTCCTGTTTGTGCCGCGTCCGCAGATCGTCGCGCCCGCTCCATCGCTGGTGGAGGCCGTGCTGGGCGCGCCGGTTGCAACCCCCACAATCGAGCAGACCACGGAAGCACGCAGCCTGCTGGCGCGCCTCGTCGCGGAGGGACTCGCCGTGCCGCTGAACCTGCTGGGCGCGGGCGCGGGAACGATCCATGCGGGCGCGCCGGGCGATACGCCGGACTTTGTCGCATCGACGGCGGTTTTTTCCTACGTCTTCACACTGCGCGGAGACAAGGCGTGGAAGCAGCCGCTGGTTACATCGGGCGCGTTCAAGGTCTCTCCGCTGGCTCTGGCGACGCATGAGGCGCTCTCGCAGCGCGGACCGCTCTCCGCATACGATTTGACCACCGAGGTCGGCAAAGAGGTCACCGAAGCCGCGGTGCTGCGCGCGCTGGGCGAGCTGTGGACGCACCTGCGCGTGCTTCCGCTGGCCCAGGCAGGAGAGAATGCCACGCTGTGGGAGCTGAGCGGCGCGCGATTCACCAAGCAGATCAAGGCGGGAGCCAATGCGGGACAGCCGTCGGCGCTCTCGGCGCTGATCACGCTCTACCTGGGCCAGGCGGTGGTTGCGAGCGAGGATGAGATTGAGAGCTTTCTGGCACCGCTGGCCGCGCGCTCGCGCATTCGCGACGTGATCCATGCGCTGCTCTCGGCGCGGCAACTGGAGACGGTGGCGGTGGAGGGACGCACCATGCTCTACGTCGCGGGAGCTCTGCCGGCGTTCCTTGCGCCGGAGGCGGCGACGGTCGAGGGGCTGGCGGCAGATGTTGTTGCGGGCGAGAGTGCGGTCGAGGTGGATGCAGCCGCCGACGCAGAGAGCACTGGAGAAGGCGCGCCGCGGATTACGAAGTTCATTCCCAAGCCGCGCAAGATCGGAACGGGATACCTGGCCAAGGCGAAGCCGTCAAACGTTGGCGCAAAGCCCGGCCCGTATGAACGCGGCACAAAGACTGGATTCGGCGCGAAGTCCGCGTTCGGCGCGAAGCCCGCGTTCAAGGCTGGATTCAAGCCGCGGTCGGACGCGGGGCCAGCGCCCGACCGCGAGCGGAGGCCGTTCAGCAAGCCCGCCGCTGGATTCGACAAAACGGCGGCCTTCAAAAAAACGGGCGGCTTCGACAAGCCGTGGGAGGAAGAGAAGCGGCGCAGGCTGGCGGCTGTAGCGAGGCCGTCGGAGGTCCCGGCTGAGTCTCAGGAGAAGGTGGGCGATCTGGCCGCATCAGAAGCAGCGGGAGACACAGCTCGATCGATCCAGCCCCGCGGGCCGCGCGTTGCCAAGCCGAGCTTCACCAAGCCACGCGAGTACAAACCACGCGGCGCGGCGAGCGATGCGCGTCCACCGCGCAAGACGTTCAGCAAGCCGGGGACCTTCGGGCGCAAGCGGGATGGCTCGGCGGCACGGCCTACGTTTGGCACTGATGCGCGGCCACCGCGCAAGGACTTCGCTGCGCGCTCGGATTCTCGCTCGGATCGCGGCGAGCGTCCGGCGGGCGGCTCCGGCACCAAGGGCAAGTCCAGCTTCGCGGGCAAAGCGGGCTTCTCCAAATCCGCGGGCTTCGCCAACTCCAACTCCAAAGGTAAGTTCGCGGGCAAGCCCTTCGCAAGTAAGCCCAAAGACGGCGGCGAGCGCGGCTTCGGCGGCGAGAGCGGCAAGCGCGTCTACAGAAAGTTCGATGCGCCACGCGAGCGCGTTAAGCGACCGTTCTCCTCAGACCGGCCTGCGCGTTCATTCTCCTCTGATCGCCCCGCTCGTCCCACCTTCTCGGACCGGCCTGCACGCACAACCCGCGCGGAGGGGGCCGGTGGAGCTGCCGGCAGATCGCCGGGAGACTTTGCGCCGCGCAAGTTTGCGGGCAAGAAGCCCTTCGGCAAGCCGGGTGGATTCGCAGGCAAGAAGCCCTTCGGCAAGTCTTCCGGCAAGCCCGGAGTTTTTGCGGGCAAGAAACCGTTTGGCAAGTCGGGATCGGCAAAGCCTGGCGCGTCGTTCCCCGGCAAGCCCAGCAGCACATTCGCTAAGTTTGTGGGCAACAAGAAGCCCTTTGGCAAGCGGGCGCCCGCGCGCAAGTACAAACCCAGAGAGGATGAGTCCGCCTGATGCGAGGCCAACCCAAGCCCACGGAAAAAGCCAAACCCACGAACGCCGGCGCGCCCAGCGGCCCGCGCCGTCCGGTGATTGCCATCGACGGCCCGGCCGGCGCCGGGAAGAGCACGCTGGCGGCGCACCTGGCGCGGCGCTTCGGCTTCCTCAACATCGAGACCGGAGCGATGTACCGGGCGCTGGCGCTGAAGGCGATCGAGGGCGACTATTCGTTCGACGAGGAGGGGCCGCTGCTGGCGCTGGCCGAGGCGACCCGCATCGTGCTTGAGCCCCAGCTCGATGGCAACCGCGTCCGGCTGGACGGCATTGATGTCTCGCAACGCATTCGCGAGGCGGACGTGACGTCGGCGGCGTCGCGGGTCTCCGTCCATCCCCGCGTGCGCGCGTGGATGGTTGAGCAGCAGCGCGCGCTGGGGGCCAAGGGCGGCGTGGTTATGGAGGGACGCGACATCGGCACCGCGGTCTTTCCCGACGCCGAGGTGAAGATCTTCCTGGACGCCGCGCCGGAGGTGCGGGGCAACCGGCGCTTCCGCCAGGCCGCGCCCATCGAGCAGACCACGGCGCGCCAGACCGAGTCTCGCCAGGAGCCTGCGCCGGAGACAGCCGAGCAGCAGCGGGTAGAGAAACAGGTGATTGTGGAGGAGATGCGCGAGCGCGACCGGCGCGACCGCAGCCGCGCCGAGTCGCCGCTGCGCCCGGCCGAGGACGCAGTCATTCTGGACTCGACCGCCATGGAGCTGGAAGAGGTGCTGCAGCGGGCGGAAGAGATCGTCCACGCCCACCTGCCGCTGTCCTGAGGCGGTTGTGAATCCGGACTGGCACGGTCGTAAAGCACTTCGATAGCGAACTTCCAGGCGGAGTAGGACCGGGGCGCGGGCCTCCGTGGCGGGCCTCAATCGGCCTGCGGGCGCTGTAAATAAAACAGTTACAAATTTTCTCGCATTATTTGTTGCAATCTGTGCTAATCTTCAATCATCGTTTGAAACAGATTGGTTTCTGCGACGATTGTATGTTGTCGATCCCCGATTTGGATCTTGCGGCAAATTCATTTGTACTACGAAGGAAAGAAATAACATGGAACAAGGAACAGTGAAGTGGTTTAACGATGCCAAGGGGTTTGGCTTCATCAGCCGTCAGAACGGCGAGGACGTGTTTGTTCACTACTCGGCGATCAATTCGAACGGTTTCAAGAGCCTGCAAGAAGGTCAGGCAGTGCAGTTCAACGTAGTCAAGGGACCCAAGGGCTGGCAGGCGTCTGACGTTCAGCCTCTCTAGTCTTTTGGACACTCTCTAACATTAGCTGCATTCTATAGCGCACTAACGGCTAAACAAAGATTTGCGGGAGGGATGGCTGCGGCTGTCCCTTTTCGTCGTTTAACGGCAGCGAGTCGTCGAGAGAGTGAGTTGGCAGCCGGCTCAGGGCTGGGATTGATTTGGCTCGGAGCCAGTCGTGGTGCGGGGAACCTCGGCGACACCGGGAAGAATCGTGAAACTGGTGCGGAACTTGCGGTAGTCGGATTCTACCGCGTGAATCTTGCCGCTGAAGCTGACGAAGATCAACGCGCGGACAGATCCTTCCGCGTCGATGTGAGCGGGCAGCCAGACCTCGCCGTTGACCCTGGTCTGCTCGAAGGTGAAGTGGGTTCCCTTCTTGATGTCGACCAGCAGCCCTCCGCCGATCTTGAATGCGTTGACGAAGTGCCCCTCCACGCGCGCCAGAACGCAGTCCTGCTCATCGACCCACACGGTTCCGGCCAACTCGCGGATCAGGTTTTCAGAGGGGTTAAGGGTCTTGGCCCTGGGGTCGCCGGAGTAATCCACCTCGATGGCGGGGCGGTCGTTCAACTGCACGCGACGCGGGTTGGTGAAGGCGCCCAGCTCCAGCAGACGCGAGACGGTGACCTCCTGGTTTCCGCTTGAGTCGGTCTCCTTGCCCTTTGCGTCGGCCTTCTCGCGCTTCTCATGGGCCTTCGCGGCCTCCTTATCGATACGTCCATTCTCTTTCGCAATCTCCTCCGCAGTGAGGTCTTTGCCGTCTTTTTTGACCACACGGCGTACCGGCACGCCGTCGATCCAGAAGTGGTCGGACTCGGTGACAGTCGTCTTTTTGACTCGGCCGTGGCCGTCCAACTCCTGCACGGTCGCCACCGAGCGGTAGATGTAGTTCTTTTCGATGGCCTCGGCCTTGCGCTGGTTCTCTTCAACCTGGTGCATGAGGGTGGGAATGTCGGGGAGTGGCTTATCGGGAAGTGGCTCGTCGGCGAGGGGCTTGCTGGCGGGGACCTCCACTTCCCTGCTGGCCTGCGCCGCGGGTTGGGTTGCCGGTGAGGTTCTGCTGCCGGTCTGCGCGTAACCGGAGAGGCAGATCGCCGCACATCCCAACAGAAGCGGCATCGCCTTCCGAATTATCGAGACGCCCGCAGTCATCAATCCATTCTAAGGCTCCTGCTTGACTCTACGAGGGCGCTGGCGAAGAGATGGGAATCCGGTCAGGCATCAGACTGGGTGGTGTTCAAGTTGCGATAAATGTATCGCCGGATGGTGCCCCCGAGTCCGCATTGGAGGGTCTGGCATCTAAAGGACGACAGAGGAAACGGAATGGCCAGCAGCACACAGATTCAACCAACCGCCGCGAGTGCGGACGCCGCATCGAACCACTCAGCCCAGCGCGACGCGATCTTCGACATCTACCGCCGCTGGGGCTACCTGCAATCGCGGCTCGATCCGCTGGGCCAGTACCTTCCGCCGGAGCCGTTTCCCGTGGCCACGCCAACCGGCCCCATCGCCGACGAGGCGCGCGCGTTTTATAGCGGCACATTCGGCATCGAGTTCATGCACATCCCAAGTCAGGCCCAGCGGCTCTGGCTGGCCGAGCAGGTGGAGCAGCAGACGCGCCGCGCCGACCAGCCCCATGTCCTCTCGCTTCTCATCCGCGCGGACATCTTCGAGCAGGTGATCCAGTCGCGCTACATGGGCACCAAGCGATTTTCGCTGGAAGGCCTGACCGTTCTGATCCCTTTCCTCGACGAAGTGCTGCGCGTGAGCTATCTGGCCGGGGTCAGCAAGGCGCTGATTGCGATGAGCCATCGCGGGCGGCTGAACGTAATGACCAACATCATCGGCCGCGCGCCCTCGGAGATCTTTGCCGAGTTCGAGGACGTGGACCCGCGCAGCGTTTTAGGCGGCGGCGACGTGAAGTACCACATCGGCGCGACCGGCGAGTACCAGGCCGAGGACGGCGGCGCGATCGAGCTGCATCTGGTCTCCAACCCAAGCCATCTCGAGGCGGTCGATCCGGTGGTGCTGGGGCGGGCGCGCGCCTGGCAGACGCGGCTTGGCGAGGATGGAGCGCAGCGAGTGCTGCCAATCATGATCCACGGCGATGCGGCGTTCGCGGGCCAGGGCATCGTCGCCGAGAGTCTCGTCCTCGGTTCGCTGAACGGCTACGATGTAGGCGGAACGGTGCATGTCATCGTCAACAACCTGCTTGGATTTACCGCTCTGCCAGAGGAGGGAAACGCCTCGCGCTACGCCAGCGACCTGGCCAAGCGCCTGCCCATCCCCATCTTCCATGTGAATGCGGAGGACCCCGACGCGGTGGTGCGCGTGGCGGCCATTGCGGCCAACTTCCGCCACCGCTTCCACTGCGATGTGCTGGTGGATCTCATCGGCTACCGGCGTCATGGCCACAGCGAAGTGGACGATCCGACGGTGACGCAGCCGCTTCGCTATGCGCGGATCAAGGACCGGCCCTGCCTCTACCATCTCTACGCCGAGCAGATGCGCGTCGATCCTGCCGCCGAGGTCAAGCAGGTGCAGCAGGAGTTCCTCGCCGACCAGAAGACCGCGAGCGTGGCCAGGAAAAAGCCTCGGCTGGCGCGCATGCCAGGCTACTGGGATCCCTACAAGGGCGGGCCGTTCCTGCCGGAGTACGAGGTGCCGACGGGGATTGCGGCGGAGCGCGTGGCCGATCTGTGCCGGAGAATGACGCGCGCGCCCGAGGGCTTCCACATCCATCCCAAGGTGCAGAAGCTCTACGAGCAGCGCGTGAAGATGGGCGCCGGCGAAGTTCCCTTCGACTACGGCGCGGCGGAGCTGCTCGCCTTCTCTTCCCTGCTCGTCGACGGCACTCCGGTGCGGTTGAGCGGGCAGGACTCGCAGCGCGGTACCTTCAGCCAGCGCCACGCCGTACTGGTGGACATCGAGAACGAGCAGCGTTATTTCCCGCTGCAACATCTCAACCCGGAGCAGGCGCGCTTCGAGGTGTACAACTCGATGCTCTCGGAGGCCGCGGTGCTGGGCTTCGAGTACGGCTACTCGCGCGACAGCCCCGAGACACTGGTGCTGTGGGAGGCACAGTTCGGCGACTTCGCCAACGGCGCGCAGATCATCATCGACCAGTTCATCGCGGCGGGCGAGGCCAAGTGGAATCTGCTCTCTGGCCTCGTGATGTTGCTGCCGCACGGCTACGAGGGCCAGGGGCCAGAGCACTCCAGCGCGCGCGTGGAGCGCTACCTGCAGCTCGCGGCGGGAGACAATATGCAGATCTGCCAGCCATCGAACGCCGCGCAGTACTTCCATCTGCTGCGGCGCCAGGCGATGCGCGCGTGGCGCAAGCCGCTCATCGTCTTCACGCCCAAGAGCATGTTGCGCAACGCGGACGCGGCTTCGCCGCTCGCGGAATTTTCCGCCGCGCATTATCTCAATGTGATTCCCGACAGCTCGGTCCGCGAGCCGCGGCGGCTACTGGTCTGCTCTGGCAAGGTCGGCCACACTTTGCGCGTGGAGCGCGAGCGGCGCAAGGACAGCTCGGTCGGGATTATCTTTCTGGAACAGCTCTATCCGTGGCCGGAGGAAGAGATGCAGGCCGCGCTCGACCAGCATCCCGAGGCCGGCGAGATTGTGTGGGTGCAGGAGGAGCCGGCCAACATGGGCGCGCTCACCTATGTCCTGCCCCATCTGCGCCGCATGAGTGCGGACCGCGCCGTGCTCAGCGTCAAACGCTCTGCCAGCGCCAGCCCTGCAACCGGCTCGGCCAAGGCGCACGCACTGGAGGAGAAGACGCTCGTAGATCTTGCCTTCGGCGCATAGTCGCGACACTACTTGCCTGAATCGTTTTCTGCTGGTGGTGTGGGGTTGGCGATCTCGCGCGCGTAGAGCTGGTAGCTGATGCGCGGCCTCTCGCTGCCCCGGTGCAGCGCCCACACCTGCTCGCGGATGCGCTCGTCAGCGGCGGTGTGGCGCTCGCGCGAGCGCAGGTAGTCCAGCCAGCTCTCCATGATGAAGGTCTCGTTGAGCAGTTCGGGGTTGATGGCGTCGCGATAGATACCCCAACGCAGCGCGCCGTCACGCAGGCGGACGCGGCGCAGTTGGTGGATCGCGCGGGTGAACTCGGCGTAGTTCTCCACCGGGACCTGGTAGTAGATGGAGATGCGAACGGGGCCGGCGAGCGCTGGGTCGGTGGCCTCTTCGGACTCGCCAGCGACTGGCTCGGCTTCGAGGAACGGCGTGAGTTCGGGCGCGGCGCGCTTCCACTTGTGCGGAGTGGTGTCTGGCACGCCGCCCTTGAGGATGCGAAAGCGCCGCACCAACGGGTAGGTCGCTGCAAATCCTGCCGCCGCGCAGATCAGCGAGATGGGCGTACTGGCGCGCTCCGCAATCAGTCCCCACACCACCGAGCCGAGCGCGAGTCCGCCCTGGAAGGTCATCATGTAGGCGCCCAACGCGCGTGCCTGAACCCAGTCCGGCACGGAGATCTGCACCGAAGTATTCAGCGAGGCCATGCTGCTGGTCCACGAGTAACCGGCGACGACGAGCGCGGGAATGATGACGGAGGGCCGGTGAATGCGGGCCAGAACGATCAGCGTGAAGGCGGTGTAGAAGGTGGCGGCGGCAATGATGTGGTCGGTGGAGAAGCGGTGCCGCAAGCGCGGCAGGGTGAGCGCGGCCGCCACCGCGCCAATCCCCAGCGAGCCGTTCAGAATGCCGTAGCCCAACGCGCCCTGATGCAGGTCGTTGCGCGCAACCACCGCCAGCAGCGACCAGATCGCCGAGAAGAAGAAGCAGAAGGTGAAGACCCGCAGCAGCGAGGCCTGAAGATTGGGCGCGTAGCGCACATAGCGCAGGCCAGAGCGGATGGAGGCCGCAATCCGCTCCGAGGGCAGCGTCGATTTGAAGAGCGGGATGCGCTTCCAGTTGAACAGCACCCAGATGACCGCGGCGAACGAGACCGAGTTCAGCAGAAAGACGTAGGCGCTGCCGGTGTCGGTGCGCTTAAAGGCGGCGACCATCAGGCCGCCCAGCGCGGGGCCGACGGCGCGGGCGAGATTGTTGGAGGCGGCGTTCAGCGAGACGCTGTCGGGCACCAGCTCGCGCGGCACGAGTTCGGGCACAATCGCCTGCCATGCTGGATTGTTCATCGCCGAACCGATGTTCAGCAGGAAGGTGAACGCCAGCAGCGACCACGGCGAGATGTGGCCGAGGAAGGTGAGAACAGCGAGGACGCCGACCGAGCCCAGCATCCAGCACTGCCAGAAGATCAGCAGGCGGCGGCGGTCGAAGAGGTCCGCGGTGGCCCCGGCCAGCAGCCCCAGACAGAGCACAGGCAGGCTGGCCGCCGTCTGCATCAGCGCGATCAGCAGCGGCGACGCAGTCAGCGAGGTCATCAGCCAGGTGCCCGCGGTGTCCTGCATCCAGGTGCCGATGCTAGAGACCGTGGAGGCGATCCAGCGATTGCGAAAGATCGCAATGCGCAGCGGAGCAAAGCCGCTCAGAGGCTCGTGGGAGGAAGCATCGTGCGTCGCATATGGTGTCTCGAAGGGCATTGTATCCAGTGTCTAGTGTATTGATGCGCTGTGCGCGGTTCGCGGTTCGCGGTACGGGGCGCGAGGTTCGCGGTACGATCCCAAGCGAGTGATTGCCAACTTGCAAGCGGCCTCAGCGCTTCAACGCTGCTCCGCCGCATCGCACAGCTTCTCCACCCGCTTCTGCCGCGCCTCCGGCGTCTGGTAATAGAAGACCGCCAGCAGCTCGCCGCGCCGCTGCGTCATCGCCAGCAGCCGCCTGAAACCGCTTTGCGCGATCCGCCACAGACCCCTCCCGACGCCATTATCGTATAGTGTCCGTATGAGCGAACTTGTCTTCGAAGTCACGCAGGAATCCGACGGCGGATATATCGCGGAAGCTCTGGGCGAGAACATCGTCACCGAAGCCGACTCGTGGGAGCAGTTGCGCGCCAATGTCAAGGAGGCCGTCGAAGCCTACTACTTCGACGAACCAAAACCGGCTAACATACGTCTCCACCTTCGCAGAGACGAAGTCTTAGCCGTCGCATGAAGCTACCGCGCAACATCAGCGGAGATCGGCTCGCAGACCATATCTGCCGCCACTGGGAATACACGCGGATCGCGCAGGTTGGAAGCCACATCATGCTGCGAACCGAAATCCCTTCCCGGTCAAAGCAGGTGATCCCAGCGCACACGCCATTGCGGATCGGAACCTTCAGCAAAATCCTCAGTCAGATCGCAGCGCATAAGCAAGTCTCCCGCGAAGAGATTCTCCGCGACCTCTAGATAACTTCCTTTCAGGCTTATCGCCATTGCTGTCATCTCCAATCCGCGCGTCTTTCTCTCCGCCGGCGAGGCCTCGGGCGACCACTACGGCACGGGGATTATTGCGGAGCTGCGCGCGCGGCTGGCTGATGCGACGTTCACCGGACTGGGCGGAACGGCGATGGCCGACGCGGGGCTGGAGCGCGTCGTGCGCGCCGAAGACGTGGCCCACATGGGCTTCACCGAGGTCGTGCGCCACACACCGTACATCTACGCGCAGTACCGCAAGCTGGTGGCGTCGATCCAGTGCGCGCGGCCCGACGTTGCGATTCTCATCGACTTTCCCGAGGTCAACTTCCGCCTTGCCAAACACCTGCGGCGGCTGGGCGTTCCCGTGCTGTGGTTCGTCAGCCCGCAACTGTGGGCGTGGAAGCGCGGACGCCTGCGCCTGGTGCGGAAATTCGTCGACCGCATGATGGTGATCTTCCCGTTCGAGGCCGCGTTCTATCGCGCGCGCGGAGTCAGCGCGGAGTTTGTCGGCCATCCGCTGGCCGCGCTTCCGCTGCCGGCCATCTCCCGCGAACAATACGCTGTCGCACACCTGTACGCCAATCCGAACAATCAGCAGTCCAGCTCCCACCTGCATCGGCCCTGGATCGCGCTACTACCCGGCAGCCGATGGAACGAAGTGTCCGCCAATCTGCCGATCATGCTTGAGGCCGCCGCGCTGCTGGGCCCTGGATACGACTTTCTGATCCCAGTAGCGAGCACTCTTGGCACGGGTAAAGTTAGCGACCTTGTCTTCAAGGAAATATTGCCTCGCATCAAATGGCCGACATCATCCATTACCCTCGTCCCCGACGCCCGCGAAGCCCTGCTTCACGCGCGCGCCGCAGTCGTGGCCAGCGGCACGGCGACCGTGCAGGCGCTGACCATCGGTACGCCATTTGTCGTGGTCTACCGCGTCTCCGCGCTCACCTTTGCGCTGGCAAAGTGGATGATTCGCTATCCCGCAGAGATCCCTGCCGAGCGCGACGCCGACGGCAATCTGCCGGTCGCGATGGTCAATTTGATTGCGGGCAAACGCATCGTTCCAGAACTGCTCAACCGCCGCTTCACGGCTACCAACCTGGTCGCCGCGCTGCGCCCGCTGCTGGACGAGACGCCCGCCCGCGCGCAGATGATCGCCGCGCTCGCCGAGGCCCGCGCCAAGCTGCTGCCCGCGCCCGCCCAAACAGGGCAACCCGCCGACCCCATTCGCCGCGTCTCGGACGCCGTCGTCGCGCTGCTCGGTCCAACCGCTTCCGCCGCACCCTGAAGCTCCGCAACAAACGTCTAACCATTTGGGTCTCAACAAGAGACAGACTTCAGGCGCGCGCATCCAATCGCCAGAATCACGCACGCGGCTTTACGATTACAGTTAAGGGTGAACGCATCTTGAGGATTCACGAACGCATGTCTCTCCGAACCCGAATCCGAACCACCCGCAGCCTCCTCGCTCTCGCCGCCGCGATCGTCACCCTCTGCGCGCTTGCGCTTCCCTGCTGGATGACTGCGAATGCCGCGCCTGCGCGCGCGCAACTCAACATTACCGGCTACGTCATCAACGCCGATCTCGACCCAGCGACTGGCAGGCTGACGGCCACGGCAGATGTCAGCTTCACCGCGCTGGAAGACCTGACCACGGCGACCTTCGAGCTGAACAACGGCCTCAACATCACATCGCTCACAGACAACAGCGGCGCCGCGCTCAACTCCGAGCGACTGGCCGCCAACTTCACCGTGCGCGTAACGCTGCCCGCGCCGCTGGCCAAAGGCTCCAGCAACACCTTCCACTTCGCGTATGCAGGCGTGCTGACCGGCTCCGACACCAGTCCGGTTGACGGGATTAAACTGGCCGCCATCGCCGACCCCATCAGCATATTGCTCTACGCGGGCCGCTGGTTCCCGCTCTCGACGCCCGGCCTGTTTACCGACCGCTTCACCAGCGAGATGCACATCCGCGTGCCCGCCGATTACACCGCCGTCGGCAGCGGGACGGCGACAAAGAAGACGCTGCCCGACGGACGCAGCGAGTTCAGCTTCGTCTGGTCGAAGCCGGGATTTCCCGGAACCATCGTCGCGGGCAAGTTCCTGCCGCCGATCACCGCATCGGGCATCAGCAACATTCACGTCTATGTGACCCAGAAGCGCAAGGACGGCACGCCGGACTTCGCCGCTCTCGCCGGGCGCGAGTTCGAGTATATGACCAGCGTCTTCGGCCAGCCGGAGTCCGGCCGCATCAACATCGTCGAGCTGCCGGAGGACGCGGTCTCCGCCGCGTGGGCGCCGGAGATGGCATGTATCGCGGGCAACCGCATCGTCGATCGCACGGCAGCCTCGCAGCGCCTGCTGAGCAACACGCTGGCGCATCAGTGGTGGGGCTCGGAGGTCTCGCCCGCAACGCTGAACGACGCGTGGATCACCAACGGCATGAGCCGCTACGGCGAGTTGATGTACTTGGAGGACTCGGCCGGCAAGAACGCATTTCAGACCGCCATCGGCGACGTCTCCGCCGGCGCGCTGGCCTACGACACCGAGCCGCTGAGTACGCTGGGGCGGCTCGATCCCTTCTCGCCGCAGTTCCAATCCATGACGCTGGAAAAAGGCGCGATGGTCTTCCACATGCTGCGCTGGGAGATGGGCGACGACGCCTTCCAGAGCTTCCTGCGCAACCTGCTCTCGCAATATACCGACAAGGGGATTCGCAGCACCGATGTGGAGACGGTGGCCGAGGCGCAGGCGGTCAACGGTTCGCACCTCGAACTCACCTCATTTTTCTCGCAGTGGATCGACGGCACCGGCGCGCCCGCCTTCGCGGACAAGTACTCCGTCTACCGCCTGGGCAACAACAAGGGCTTCCGCACGGTGGGATCGATCGGCGAAGATCTCGACCTCTTCCGCATGCCGGTGGAGCTGCGCATCGAGACTGACGGCAAGACCGAAGACCGGCGCATCGACGTGGCAGGCAGCGACTCGCCCTACACCGTCGAGACATTCGGCCGGCCGCGACGCATCACCATCGACCCGGAGAACTGGCTGCTGAAGAGCACGCCCGACCTGGCCATCCGCGTGGCCGTGCTGCGCGGCCAGCAGATGGTTGCTCAGGGCGACCTGATCGGCGCGCTCGCGGAGTACCAGAAGGCGCTCGACGAAAATAAGTTCAGCTCGCTGGCCGCCTACCGCATCGCCGAGGTCTTCTTCATGCAGCGCAACTACCAGGCCTCCGCCAACAGCTTCCGCGACGCCCTGCGCGGCGACGGCGACCCGCGCTGGACCGAGGTATGGAGCCACATCCACCTGGGCTACATCTTCGATGTCACCGGCCAGAGGGAGCGCGCGGTCAACGAGTACCGCCTGGCCGTGCAGACCAACGACAACACGCAGGGCGCCATCAACGAGGCACGCGCGCGCATGGCAACCCCCTACAAACGCGAACGCACCGACAACTAAAGCGGTTTCACCGCAGGTCTTTACAGGAGCGAAGAACGTTTGCGTGGTTTTTCCTCAAGAAAAACCACTTTAATAATTCTCGCGCGATAACAGTTGCGGTGAAACCGCTCTAGCGGCTACGCATCGGGGATAGCCAGACAGAAATCGCTCTGCGGGTTTTTCCCTTTCATCTGCAAAGAAATCCACAGCCATTCTCCCGTGTCTACAACTTGCGCAGTATCCCATACAGCGGAAGTGTTATGGTTCTATTCGATACTGGCGCGGATCATTGTTTCTGGAAGCGGTCAAGCCGTTGGTACGGAGTTCGCATTGGTTCACACTGCATCTCTCGTTTTGGTCTTGCCGGAAACGATTCTGCTGTCCCGTCCGGTTGCCCTCTGTTCGGACTGGGACGAAGGGGATTCCCTATGATCCGCTGGTCGCGAGCGCTGGAGTCCTCCATGGATTTGTGCAGCCTGCCATCGCCGCACCGCATTCCGCAGTGCGTGGCCGGCATGGCATTCAACTTCAGCAAGATCGATCTCTCTGTCCCCGCGGCGCGGCATCATGCGGCCAGGCATGAGGAGAGCCAGACTGGTTCGGCAGCCTCCACGCGCGCCGGAACCAGCAGGCCCAGCTTCGATATTCCCGACTGTTCGCTGGCCAGATAGATCTACAGCGGTTTCACCGCAACTGTTATCGCGCGAGAATTATTAAAGTGGTTTTTCTTGAGGAAAAACCACGCAAACGTTCTTAGCTCCTGTATAGACCTGCGGTGAAACCGCTCTATCGCTGCGCGGCTCTACGCCACCAAGACGTCCGTCTGGCTGAAGTCGTTGCCCTTGAAGAGCAGCGGTTCGCCATGCTGCTTCGCCAACGCATAGGAGAAGCAATCGCCAAAGTTGAGTCCTGCCGGATGTCTTCCCTTGCCGAACCGCCGGAATCCGTCCCGTGCAAGTAATGCCTGTTCATGATCGACCGGGATAACCACCAGTCGCAGCCGTGTCGTCAGGATGTCGAGGGCAGCAATCGGATCTGGCCGTCTCCGCCGAATTGCCACAATGGAGGCCTCTGCCAGAGTGGCAGCCGAGATCAGCCGAATCCGGTCATTCAAAATGGCAGAGGCATAGATCGACCCATCCGGCTCATCCAGAAATATCGCCATCAGCGCAGACGAGTCGATGACCATTACTCGCAGATTCCGTCCGGGCCATACCCCAGAATCTCGTCGTCAGTCAGCTCCGTATTGATCGGCCGCAGCTTGAAGCTGCGCATCAGCTCAAGAATCTCATCCACCGTCGGAGATGGAAGATCGACGCCAGCGGGCCTGAGTCGAACGATCCGCTCATCCGCCGCCGTGCCAATTGCATCCGTGATGGATTCGCCAGTCGTCAAAGCCATATCCCGGACCTTCTGTTCAACCGCCGGATTGTTGATATGCAGCGCCATGTACACAGTGTACATGACTGGCTCATTCTGTCTCGGCTTCTTCTTCCTCTTCTTCCACCGTGTCGCCTTCTTCCACCTTGTCGCCCTCGCCGGGGGCAAGGAAGAGGTTGGTCTCCAGGCCGTGCTGGCGGGTGTAGAGGTCGAAGTAGCGCCCGCCCAGGCGGTAGAGCGACTCATGCGTGCCGCGCTCGACGATCAGGCCACCCTCGATCACCAGGATCTGGTCCGCGCGGCGGATGGTCGACAGCCGGTGCGCGATGACGAAGGTCGTGCGTCCCTTCATCAGGTGGTTCAAACCGCCCTGGATCATCGCCTCGGACTCGGAGTCGAGCGAGCTGGTTGCCTCATCGAGGATCAGAATCCGCGGGTCGGCCAGGATGGCGCGCGCAATCGAGATGCGCTGCCGCTGGCCGCCCGATAGCTTCACTCCGCGTTCGCCGACGATCGTCTCGTAGGCCGCGGGAAACTTCTCTGCAAACTCATCGACGCGCGCGATGCGGCAGGCCTCCATCCACTCGTCGTCGGTCGCATTGGGACGCGAGAACTTCACATTCTCGCGGATTGTGCCGTCGAAGAGGAAGGTCTCCTGCAGCACCACGCCGAGCTGCTCGCGGAAGCTGCTCAGGCGGATCGTGGCCAGGTCCACGCCGTCGATCAGCACGCGCCCCGTGGTCGCCGTGTGGAAGCCGCAGATCAGGCTGATGATCGTCGACTTGCCCGAGCCCGACGAGCCGACCAGCGCAGTGACCGTTCCCGGCGTCGACTCGAAGCTCATGCCATGCAGCACCGGCTTGCCCTTCTCGTACTCGAAGACCACGTCCTCGAAGGCCACATCGCCGCGCACATCGAACGCATGAGTGCGCGCCGGCTCGGAGTCCTCCTCGCGCTCATTCATAATCTCCGCCGTGCGATCCAGCCCTGCCACCGCCTCGGTCAACTGCGTGCCGATATTCACAAGCTGCGCAATCGGTGCCGTCATAAACGCCAAAAACATCACATACGAGAAATAGCTCCCGGGCGTCAGCTTCCCTGCCGCATTCAGGTGCGCCCCCAGATACATCACCACCGCGCCAACGATCCCCAGAATCACCGTCGAGGACAGCATCATCAGCGACTGCGCCGTCAGTGAACTGATCACGTTGTTCAGCAGCCGCGTCACCCCAGCCGCGAAGACCCGCTCCTCGCTTGCCTCCGCGTGGTAGCCCTTCACCACGCGCACGCCTCCCAGGGATTCGGTCAGCCGCCCCGTCACCTCGGCGTTGATCTTGGCGCGCTCGCGGAAGATGGGCCGAATCGTCTTGAACGCCCGCTGCAGCACCAGCGCAAATGCCGTCATAATCACAAACGCCAGAAGCGTCATGCTGACGCTCACATACATGAGATACGCAAACGCCTCCAGCGCGATTATCACGCCCCCGACGAAGTCCACAACGCCCGTACCTATCAGGTTGCGCACGCCCTCCACGTCCGTCATGATGCGCGCCACCAGCGTGCCCGTCCGGTTTTCGTCGTAGAACGTCACCGACAGCCGCCCAATGTGCGCCTGCACTTGCTTGCGCAGATCGGCAATCAGCCGCTGCCCCTCGGTCGACAGCAACTGCGTCAGGGCATACGACGTCAGTCCCTGGATCAACGTCGCCGCCAGCACAGCCCCTACGATATACGGCAGCAGCCCCATCTGGTGCTTCGTGAACACCCGGTCAATCAGCGGACGAAACGAATAAGGCAGCACCAACGCGCACGTCTTATTCACAATCATCAGCACAAAACATCCCGCCAGCAGCCATCGCCGCGGCTTTGCCAGCTTCCATACCTCGGGAAGCACCTTCTTCAAACTGGGTTTGGGCCGCTTGGCGGTCAGGTCGGCGGAGAGAGCGCGCCCCGTTCCCCGGCTTGGCCGGTCTCCCGAAGGAACCCCACCCCCCATCCCACCACCCATGCCGGATGATCCAAACGACGAAGACATATGACGCAAGTGTACGCCGACCAGGGGCCCGGCCGTCGGCGCCTGCGATAAGATGGAGCGGTCCAGCAGGAGAAAGCAGTTCAGCGGCATACGTATTTGCAAGCCGTGCGTCTGAAGGAAGATAGAGAGGTGAAGATCTTGTTGACAAAGAGATTGGCAGGAATCGCGCGTGGCTGTTTTCTTCTGTTGCTGGTGGGTGCGCTGCTGACAGCGGCGAGTACGGCTGTGTCGGCGCAGGTGGCTCCGCTGGCGCCGCGCTGGCTGGCGGGAACGCCGCCTCCGCCGGTGGAGACCTTTGCCGATGGGCTGGCGCGGCACCACATCGATCTGACCGAAACGGCGCTGATTGCCGCGCTCACGGACCCGGACGGTGAGGTGCGCAGCCTGGCGGCGGCGCAACTGGCGGCCATGGACGACCATCCGGCGCTGACGGCGATTCTTGACAGGCTGGATGTTGAACCGGACCCCCAGGTGCAGGTGAATCTGGCGGGAGCGGCGACCTGGCTTGGCTCGAACCGCGCTCTCGACCGGCTGCAACGGCTCTGCCAGAACCTGAACGTGCCTTCTACGGCGCGGCTGGATGCAGCGCGCTACGTCTCCAACAAGGAACTGCTTACATGCTTCTCCGCAGTAGAGCAGATTGAGCAGTCCGAGCAGGACGCAAGCATCCGGGTGCTGGCGCTGGAGGCCGCGGTGAACTATCCGGGACAGAGTGAGAGGACGAAAGCCCTGGCCGTCTCGGCGCTGACGGACCGTGACCCAACGGTGCGGATTGCGGCGATAGAGGCGCTGCGGACCCTGCACGCAACCGGCGCGGTCGATGCGCTTAGTCGCGCACTGCAGGTCGAGGACGATGATACGGCGCGCGAGCATCTGCGCGCGGCGATCCGCGTTCTTCGCCTCCCCAAAGCGGAGCAATGACGCGTAGCAATAACTCGGAGCAAGGAACGATTGCGCCAGCGCGGCGATCTATCGATTGCCCTTGCCCCTATCGATGTGTGACAGCTTGCAGGGAGAAATCCGAATCTCTACGCAGTCGGCTTGCCCGTCCTGCGAACCGCGATGAACGAGCGCACGCAGAGCAGCACAAAGACCAGGCAGATCAGCGCCATCGCCAACTGGTCCGCGACCGCGATGGGATAGGCCAGCGGCGCGCCGTGCGCATGGATATACACGGAGAGAGCCCTTGTCCCCGCGCCGATAAACCCCACCAGTCCCAGCACTGCCGCGGCGTGCATCCATAGCATTCTCCGCTTCTCGTCTTCGTTGCGGGCCAGCAGGCCGCAGACTGCCAGCGCAAGCCCGAACCAGGTTGGGAACAGCGCCGTCGGATGCGCGCTCCCCGTGGCCACAAATCCCCAGATGCCCAGCAGAATCAGGACAACTCCGAAACCGATCGTCAGCTTTGCCATCGTGTGGTTCTCCTTTTGCAGGTTGAACGTATGTTTCTGTAGAGGCGATGGAACCAGAGCGCCACCGTTTGCAACTCTAATTGCTACCGCTTGCAGAGCAAGGTTGCAAGCGGATTTTCAGTAAATCAGCCGGGCCGCGGCGCGTCACGCTGCGGCTGCGCTCCGGATCGCCGCCAGCACCTCGGCCGGCGTCCACTCGTTGGTGGCGTACCACGCGCGCACCCGGCCGTCCTTGCCGATCAGCGCCGTCGACAGCGAGTGGGTCGGCAGGCCCGCGTCGCCCGGCGTAATCCCCACATCGAAGAATTGCGTCAGCGCGGCCAGCTCGCCCACAGGCGGCGCGGCAAAGTCCCAGTGCGCGAACGCCGCCTTAGCATCGCCTCCGATATACGTCTCGCCGTAGCTCTTCAGTACCGCCGGCGTATCCACCTTGGGATCGAAGCTGATGCTCAGCAGGTGCGTCCTGGCGTAGAGCGCGGGATCGGCCTTGAGCGCACGGTCGATCTGGGCGAAGTTCTGGCTCATGCGGATGCAGTAGTCCGGCAGCGGGCAGCGCGTGTACACAAACGTCAGCAGCAGCACACGTCCCTTGAACTGGGCGAGATGGATGGTGCGCCCGCTCTGGTTGACAAGCCGGAAGTCGGGCACCGCATCGCCCGCCGTGGGGACGTGATATTGCACGGCGGGCTTATAGTCGGGCCGCGCCTGCGCCGTCACCACGATCTCATCCAGCACGGGTTCCTCGTACTCGTCCCCAACCTTGCGCACCAGCATCTTCGCGGTGATGCGGTCGCCGGGATGCAGCTCGCTCACCACGCCCA
>Ga0224555_1000642_pt1 | contig 53763 bp, 44 predicted proteins | sample 714S23034metaG_FD_180687 | JGI IMG/M metagenome (GOLD analysis project Ga0224555, IMG submission 180687) | Peat soil microbial communities from Stordalen Mire, Sweden - 717 S2 30-34 | ecosystem: Environmental > Terrestrial > Soil > Wetlands > Peat | place: Sweden: Norrbotten County, Stordalen... | reverse complement strand
CTGTTGCATCTTCTCTGGCGTGTTCCGCCGGTGCATGTCTAGCTGTGACGCCGCGCCAGCCTTGCGATTGCTGGCTTGCAGTGCTAGGCGCGTCTGTTCTTCCACTTCCCTGTTTTTGGCGTCAAGAATGGCCTGGGCCTCAACACATTTCGCATATAGCTCACCGTGCGCGGCCTGGGCCTGGGTCAGTTCGCCCTCAGCAATGGCAATCTCTTGCGCCTTAATCTCTGTGCGCAGTGTGGCCACCTTCGCCCGCGCCTGTTCCAAGTCAATGACGGGCGCGGGCTGTGCGGCCTGTATTGGCTCCGAAGGCTCCGGTATCTCCGGCTGCGCCTCTTGCGTGGGTTCCGTGCTTTCTGCGGTGATGGTGCTCTGATCGTCCATGTCAGTTTTCTCCTGTTTGGTACGGTTGATTAGTTCGTTTTCGTTTCGCGTGATAACTCCCACGCGACTGTGAGCAGACTGCTAGACCCTGACGGCAACGCGGACAATTCCGCGAGTCGATTTAGTTCAGCATCAACGGCGGACGGCGGGCACGGTTCGCCCTGCATCCGGTGATATTGCCGATTGAAGCATTGAAGTACCATGCTCAGTTCATCGCTTGTAAAAACCTTTTGCTCCAGCGAGCGCACGCGCTTATCTAAATCAGAAATTCTCATAGTTTCCCCTTTGCGCCAGATTCCTCCAGCGCCGTGATGCGTTCGGTTAGGTCTTCCAGTTCCACGCCCTTAATCAGCAGATCCAAAATCCGGCTCGCTGCGCTTATAGCCACTGCCGGAGGAGAAGCCTTATCCTTGACGGCGATATGCAATCGCACGCCCGCATCGAAACCAGCAGATCGCAACCGATTGATCGCGCCAGATAACATCTCTCGCTTGGCGTCCGCGTATTGCTTTTTGAATTGCTCATGCTGCATCCATCGCAGTAAAGTGCGCTTGGATACTTTGCACTGCTCTGCGGCCTCTACAATCGTGCGACAGGTTAGCAGGGCTGCAATCGCCGCTTCCATCTGCCGTGTCTTGCCGGTTTGTACGTTGCGGCTGCGCTCAGTCACTTGCTCTCACCTCTTGGCGTTTTTCCGGCCAGCATCAGCGCCTCTACATCGACCAGTTGGCTGAAATGCTGACTCCAATAAACCCGCGCCTGGCGTCCATGCATCGAGATAATCTTTCCCTCAACCTCTGGCGCATCTTTGCGGATTACCCGGTCCCCAATCCTCACAGTCCCCCCTTTGCCAGCATCAAACTCGCGGGCGCGTGTCTGCCGATATAGCTCGGCCCAAGATCGGCCCAAAGGATTGCCAGCTTGCCGCGTTCGATGCGCAGAACCCTTCCGGGCTTGCCAAACGGACAGCCCCGTAAATGGACAGCCTCTCCTATGCCGAAAGGCCCAGCGGCCTCGCCTGGGGCAGCCTGGGGAGCAGGGGCAGGCGCTACGGCGTCAAAGTCGAGTTGGGCTTGCTCAATCATCCTCAGCCTCAAACCAGGTTTCTGTTTCCGCCGCTATTGCCCTTGCGCGTTCAAAATCCCCGGCGTCAATTGCGTCTGACCACATCTGAGCGGCCCGGCGTTGCGGCTTGGCTTCTTTGAGTGAATCCACGACTGCGGCCCGGTCCCGCTCGGAAAGTGTCGCCGGTCGAACATGATCAAGGTTCATCGTTTCCCCTTCACTTTGCTAACATAGTGCTGACTTGCAGTCTGCATCCCTTCAACTGTTGTCGAATTATTGCCTTTCATGTAATTGATTTTACGACTGTTACAATTTTCAAAAGATACGCGGCCAACTGATACCCTATCAGCAGAGCGCGGAAAAGACTGCTTTTGGGAGTCGAGTCGGGTCATTGGAAAAGCCCTCCGTGACGCTTGTGACACTTGCTCCTATATAGAGCGTATAGAGAGAGTGTTTTTGGTCTTCTAACGGCGGATAAGTGTAGAAGCGTCACAAGCGTCACACATCCCCCTTCAAGGCGATCCCCAGGAATCCCCGCCCGGCCCTATCCCGTTGCGGCTTGAAGCCGTGGGCTTCCATATCCTGAGAGAATCGCCGTTGCGATCCAACAAATTCCCCGGCGGCCTCAGCCCAAGTCTTCCAATTCTCGAAAAGGTGACTCGCGGCGGTCCAACTTCCCCGGTTGCGCTCGCATCGGTCTGCGATCCATAGAGAAAGCCGGTCCTCTGCGTCCATGTAGGCATCGGTCGCCCCGGTGACAATAGCGGGAGCCTTTAGACCGTCCCGCTGCCAATCAAGGCACCCTTGGACGGCCCAGGCGAGAATACCGGGCCATTCTTCGCGCAATTCCTCAGTGAGTCGGGGATTCCGCTCGGCTGCGGGAATGGTCACATCGAATGGCAGCAGATTGAATCGGCGTCGCCATGCCTCATCAACAGATCGAAGCCCAGGCCGATGATTGCCGGAAACCAGCAATTTGAACTGCGGCGTAAACTCGAAAAAATCTTGCCGCATCAGTCTGGCAGTGACGCGATCCCCGCCCGTTAACGCCTTGATTTTCGATTCTGCCCAGCGCCGCCCGTCCTCAGTCTCAACTGCGGAAACAAGTCTTGCGCCTTGCAGACCCGCTATGCCCGTTGGGTGACTCTCGTTTTTCGAGTCGAGAAACAGTTCAATGGGAGCAATTCGCGCATAGTCTCCCATTGCGCCAGTAAGTGTGTTGACGAATACGGTTTTTCCATTCGCTCCCAAACCGTACAGAAAAAATAGCGCCTGTTCTCTAGTCAGCCCAGTTAGACAATATCCGGCCATTCGTTGCAGGTACGATTCCAACTCCGCATTGTCGCCAGTGACTCTCGCAAGGAACGTCAGCCATCGTGGGCAGTCCCCATCAGGTGCAACCGCCGCCGCCTTGGTACAGTAGGCAGTCCGGTCAGACGGTCGTATGTCGCCCGTGCGCAAATCGACAATGCCGCAAGGTGTATTCAGCAGCCAAGGGTCCGCATCCCATTGGTCAACAGTCGCCGCGTGTCTACGGTCACTGCGGGCCAACCGTTCAACGGCGGCAACGGTCACGGCAGACCCGGCGCGCTGCGCTGTGCCTTTGGTTTCCGCAGTACCAGCCGCTTCCCGGCACACAGCGCGGGCCTTGTCGAAAACGCTTAGAGTGTTGTCCGTTTCCCATAAATGTCCATTCCAATAGCACCATCGGCCCCATGCGTCGATATAGCGAAGATCGTCGCCATACTTCTCTGTGAAAGCTAAGGCCAGCGCGTCATCGGCAAATTCGGGAAGCTCTGCATCTGGCTCAACCGCCTCAGCGATAACCTTTCCCATCGCATCATCGCCACAGACGCCGATGTAATCATCCGGCCCATTGACGCCATCGGCCAAGGGCAGATTGCAGATTTTCACCTTACAGCCGCGTCCTGCCAATTCCTTGCATAGCGCGGCCCGCGCCTGGCGAACCATGCCGTTCGTTGCGGCGTTAGCGTCCAGACAGACGTAGACTGTCCGGCCATCGCAAACAGCGAGATCGGGAAGAGCGCCGGTCACATCGACTCGTGAGCCGTCAATGCCATCCGCCTTCCCGATGCGGCCCCGCCAGCCCCAGCAGCCGCCCAGCCCCACGGCCAACAGGTTCGCACCAGTACGCTTATCCCAGGCAGAGAGCGCAAGGGAACTCTTCTCCGCTTCGACTAAGACAATGGCTGTCGATGGGGTTTGCAGTTTCTCCCAGGCATCGGGCGGGAAATATAAGTGCCGGGCGTCGCCGTAGGCATTGACGTATTTGTTCTTGGGGCGTCCGTCTTCAATCTCTGGATTGTCGCGCCGCACGCGGGCTGTAACGCGCCGCCCGGTGACGTGCGAGTAGTACGGAAACACGATACCGGCCATGTCCTTTGATACCGGCCCTTGGATTCCAAACCTCTCCCGTGCATCTGCATCTGAGACACGTTCAACGTGCGCCGTCTCCGCCAGATCGAACGGGACGCCGATGCGCGCAAACATCTCTGTATCGCGCTCTCTCAACGTCACCGCATGGGAAAGATCGGGGGATGCGCTCACCGTTGCGCCGCCAGTCTACGGCCAGACGTGCGGCCCTGCCGCTCTTCGCGTGAAGCAAGCCATTGCCGCACGCTCTCACGGCGGTAGAGGACCGTGCGGCCTATCGTCACTCGCGGCGGTCCAATCCTCAGAACGCTCCAGCGGTGAATCGTGCGCTCGGAAACATCCAATTCGCGGGCCAACTCAGCGGGTTCCAAGTAATCCAATCTGACAAGTGGTGCCGTCTGTGCGTTTTCCATAGTCAAAGAATGAAACTGCCGGACATTGAACGCAATGCTTTCGCCCATCTGTCAGCGCATCGCGGACAATTCCCGCGCATAATCCTCAGTGTTTACGCGGGTTTGGCGCGGACGCGAATAAGGTCCGCAAGATTCTGCGCGGACAATTTGAAAGGCGATTGTTTGCCTGTTTTCTGGTCTAACGCTGACACAGTGCTGACACAGACTGACGGCATCGAAGATGGAGAAACAGAAAACCCGCATGAATGGCGGGGTTCATGCGGGCTGCGCTCATGGCGATACGCTGATTAAGTCTCAGCCGTTCTATGCTATTCGATGCGCTTTTTTGTACTCTCCCTGAGCACGGCTCAACCGCCGCCGCACGTCGGAGCTAAATTGCGAATGAAGGTAGGCACTCAAAAACGTCTGCCGGGCTTTGCCATCTCTGGAGTGTGTTTGATTCCATAGTGCAAGCGCCTTACGCGACTCGCGCTCCAGGCAGTCAATCGGCTTGTAACCGGCCTTATCAAGCTCCACAACGATATTGTGATAGTCGTCGTCTACAATTCGTCCATTGCTTCCACGCGGCGCATCATAGGTCAATCGGCCCGCGAGTTCATTGAATTCTGATAGCGGGCCATGCGCTTCTATAACCCTGAATCGAAGCGAGCGTCCGACAATCTTGTATTCCACGTTTTCAAAGCAACCGCAGAGTATCTTGACCCTTTCAGATGCGGACCCGTGTACAGGTAGAATCCATCCGCCGTGCTCATCTCTTGCGCCGTGCCACTCACTGAGCAATAGACTTGGAATATCAATCGACTCCCATTCGCGGGGAAGACTCTCGACGCGCAATTTTCGTTTCCGGGCAATCTCTTGGATAACAGCGGCGAAAGTGCAAGGGTATTTCATTGTGAAGCTGACAAAATCGGAGATTCCATCTCCAGCACAGATGAATGGATGCTGCCCCGGAGTCCACTTGGAATTAGAACGCGCTACCTTTGTCATTATTTTGTCCCCGTCTTCCGTGTGGCAGCATCCGAGTAAATCGCGCTAAATATGCCTGTCGCATCCCTCAGCGCAGCATCTTGCAGGTGAGAATAACGCATCGTGGTTGCTATCTGGGAATGTCCTAGCAACTTGCCGACAATTTGCAGAGAAACACCTTTATTCACCAAATGGCTCGCAAAATTGTGCCTCAGATCGTGAACCCTCAGCGTCGGGCGATAGCGTACCAGCGGCCCGCGCTTGCCCTTGATAGTGACAGTCTCCACTAGGCCAGCGCCTCGGCAGACCTGTCTCCAGGGGCGCGTTAGTGAAACGCGAGCGCCGCCGCTGCGTCCTGGGAAGAGCGGCCCGGTTGCGCCCGGCGTCTGCATCGACTCAAGCAATGCGCGAGCAGCCGGACTCAATGGAATATGCTCGATTTTCTTCTGCTTTGTGCTGCGGGCAGGTTTGGTCCACGTCCCACGCTGCAAGTCGAATTGTTCCCATTCAGCCTTGAGCACTTCGCCCTCCCGTGAGCCTGTGAGCATCAGCAGCAGCAGGGCATTGTGCGCGCTCACGTCCGGGTATCCTTCAATCGCCTCGCGTAGCTTCTGCATCTCTTCGATGGTCAGAAATCGCTCTCGCTTGGCTTCGGGAAACTTCTCGATTCCATGAGCGGAATTGCTAACCGTCATTCCCCGCTCAATCGCGTAGTTGAACATCGCTGACAGCAGACCCAGGACACGATTGGCCTGATACGGCGTCTCTTTCAATGCGGAATGTAGCTTCTCAATGTCGCGCTTTCCAATCGCCTTGAGGCGCATCTTGCCAAGACGCGGGAGAATGATGCTCTTGAGCATCTGCCGGTCATTGCGGACGCTGCTAGGCCGCTTCTTGCTCTCGCCGTCGCTGTCTATGTACTCGGTTGCCAGATCGTCAAACATAGGCTCTGAGTGGTCCTTGTGCTTTTCCTCCAGCGGGTCGGCCCCGTCCCTGATTTTCTTCTTGAGCGCCAGCGCCTCATCCCGCGCCGCCGTCGCCGTCCATTCCGGCCAGCGCCCGATGGTGTAATTGCGCTGGCGTCCAAAGATTCGATATGAGAGAACGAAACTCACCACTCTCGCCGCCGTGATCCTCACGCCAAAGCCGGGAATCTCCGAGTCCCATTCGATACTGCTTCCCTGCTCTGGCGGCCTCAGTTTTTTGATGGTTGACTCAATAATTCGCCTGCCCATTTTCCCTCCATTGCCCTTCCCGTATCAGCACTGTGTCAGCAAAACACGCGCTTGCATGACCTCCAACGTCTTCCATTGTCAGTCAACCGTGTCTGTATGTCAAGGGAAATAATAGTGATACGGCGTAAGTTCTTTTGTTCTGTGTCAGCACTGGAAACTAGGTAAACTGGCTACGAACCAGTAGGTCGGGAGTTCGACTCTCTCCGGGCGCACCATACATTCCCCGATTTGTTGTTTCCCTGGGAGCTCATTCATTTCCCTGGGCTCTCCACCATAGCGGCAATAGAGCGGTTCTCCAATTCACGTGCCCTTGCCAGCCCCGTGCGAGGTGGCTTTTTCTTAAGGAAAAAGCCACTCTGCGGATGTGCTTTCGGGGTATAGCAATTGGAGAACCGCTGTAGCCGTCGCACGTCAGAAAAACAGTAGTCCCCTTTTCATACGGTCCAAGCTCCCGGCGGGTCACAGACTTCACGCTGACCAGCCGGGAGTTTTTCGTCTGTCTCCCGCAAAGACGAAAAGAGCGAAGCGCCGATGCGCCTCGCTCTTCGCGGCTCAAATCGTCTCAGAATCTCAATACAGGTGGAAGTCTACCGCGACTGTAACCAACACCGGAACAGGCGTCTTACCATCTCTCATCGCCGGCTTGAACCTGTATTTCATCACCGCTTCGATGGCTTTCTCGTCCAGCCCCATGCCCAAAGGTCGCACCACACGGGGATTCTGGGGATTTCCCTTTGTATCAACTACAAAAGTGACCTCGACGGTTCCCTGGTACTTGGCCTTGCGCGCCTCGTCAGAGAACTCCGCCTCCGGCTGGAACAAGGCGATTGGTGCGGAGACACGGCCACCCACACGTTCAAGTCCGCCTCCGATGTTGCCGCCATAGCCTGGCCCATAGCCACCGCCATGCCCAGAGCCCAAGCCCGTGCCAGAGCCGTTTCCGCCCGAGGCCAGCTTGACATTGCTAGAGTTCGAGACGCCGAAGTTCGGCAGTTTCGTATCCGTGGGAATCGTAATGTCGTTTTGCAGGTCGATTGAGGGAACTGGCGGCTGTATCACGGGCGCTATTACCGGAGCCTTCGCCGGCGGAGGAATCTTGCCCTTGATTGCTTCGATCTTGTCGGGACTTCCGCCGCCGCCGCCCGCGGAGATGTCGGATTTGGGCGCCTTGAATTCGGAAATATCGACCGGCGTGTTGGTCAGGGGCGGCTTGTTAACCGTCTCGAGAATCTTTTTGCCCATGAAAAAGAGCACGACCAGCAAAACAGCGAGATTAAAGCTGGCGGAGATGCCGAAGGCCCAGGGATTGCGCTTGACCGCCATCCGATCCGGCACGGGAATCGGCTTTGAGGTCAGTTCCAGCGGAGGCAGTTTAGGCGGGAAAAAGACATCGCGGATGCTCTCGTAGAGATCAACCCAGATGGGCTTTGTCTCAACAGGAACGCCGAACGTGAGGTCAAGTTCGCAGCGGTCCATAATGGCCGTGGCAGTTTCGGATTCAGTGTCTGGCTGGATGAGCAAATCGTTGGCCATTGTTGCGTCTGGTGCGGTTGCCTCTGAACGCCTGGTCTCGGTTGCGAACGGGAGGTGCTCCGTCTCCGGGCCCATCCTTCCATTATGCTTGACGCAGCCCGCTTGTGTCTCGTCCAGGAAGGCCTCAAAATCCAGACTCTCATATTTTATCGCGGTCGGGCTTCCCATAAACAATAGACGGCCCGTGGCTGCAATTGTTGCCGAAAATATCTTGCCTCGCCATTTACACTTAGAAATGAATCAGATCGAAAGAACCCAGGGAGTGAAGATGTCCTCAGCACCGGAGTTGAAGGCGACCCTTACCTTGCCGCAAACCGCCTTCCCGATGAAGGCTAACCTGCCGCAGAATGAACCGCTTCGCCTGGCCCGATGGGCCTCGATGGGGCTGTATGAGGAGCTGCGTAAGGCTGGCGAAGAGCGCCGCAACGCAGGCGGCTCCTATTTTCTGCTGCACGACGGCCCCCCATATGCCAACGGACCCATTCACCTGGGCCATGCGCTCAACAAAGGGCTGAAGGATTTCGTAGTCAAGTCGAAGACCATGGCGGGTTTCGACGCACCCTACGTTCCCGGTTACGACTGCCACGGATTGCCCATCGAGATCAAGGTGGACGAGCACCTGGGACGCAAGAAACTGGAAATGCCCGCGCCAGAGGTTCTCGAGGCCTGCCGTAAATACGCGCAGAAGTACATTGATTTACAAACCTCGCAGTTTGAACGAATTGGCTGCATCGGTCGCTGGGATGCGCCGTATAAGACCATGTCCCGAGACTACGAAGCGCACACGCTGGAGGCTTTCTACGGCTTTCTGGAAAAGGGCTTCGTCTATCGCGGCCTGAAGCCGGTTTACTGGTGCATTCACGACCACACGGCGCTGGCCGAGGCGGAGGTCGAGTACGAGATGCACACCAGCCCATCGGTCTATGTGCGGTACCGGCTCACATCGAAGCCCGAGGCGCTGTCGCCTGCCTTGGCTGGCCGCGAGGTTTATACCATCATCTGGACGACCACCCCGTGGACGCTGCCCGCGTCGATGGCCGTGGCCTTTCATCCCGATTTCGAGTACGTGGCACTGGCCGCCCCGGCAGCCGATCAGGACGCAGCGAAAGCGCCAGTCTACATCGTCGCGGCAGAGCTAGCCGCCTCTGTAGCCGCTGCCTGCGAACTGGGCGAGACCACCGAACTGGCCCGCTTCAAAGGCAGCGTCCTCGAACATGCCACCTTCCAGCATCCGTTTCTGGAGCGCAGCGTTCTGGGCGTGCTGGCTACCTACGTCGCCGCCGACACAGGCACCGGCGCGGTACACACTGCGCCCTCGCACGGCGCGGACGATTTCTACACCGGCGTCCGATACAAGATTGACCCCACCTGCCGCGTGGACGCCGCCGGCCGCATTCACGTGGACCCTAGCGCATGGAATCGCAGCACCCCGCCGGCTTTCGATGGCATGAAGGTATGGGCCGCAAATCCCGTGATTGTGGCCATGCTCGAAGAGTCCGGCGCGCTGCTGGCAAGTCACGATCTGGAACACTCCTACCCGCACTGCTGGCGCTGCCACCATCCGGTCATCTTCCGCGCCACCGAGCAATGGTTCATTGGCCTGGAGACGCCAGTCAAACGTGCTGACGGCTCCGAGACCACTTTCCGTCAACAAGCTATCGAGGAGATCGACAAGGTGGTCTGGGACCCGGCGTGGGGCAAGGAGCGCATCACCAACATGATCGCCACGCGCCCCGACTGGTGCATCAGCCGCCAGCGCATCTGGGGTGTGCCCATTGCGGTCTTCCTGTGTGAAGGCTGTCAGCAGCCCATTCTGGACGCGGCGCTCAACAGCAAGATTGTGAAGTTGTTTGAGGAGCACGGCGCCGAGGCATGGCACACAACGGAGATCTCCGCGCTGCTTCCGGCTAGCACCGCCTGCGCGCACTGCGGAGGTAAGGTGTTCCGCAAAGAAACCGACATTCTCGACGTGTGGTTTGACTCCGGCACAAGCTGGTTTGCAGTATGCGAGAGCGATGCGGAATTGAAGCCGGCCTACACCGCTTTCCAAAGCGAGACCGGCGCGAAAGCCCCAGAAGTTTTATACCTAGAAGGCGGCGATCAGCATCGCGGCTGGTTCCACTCCTCGCTGCTGACATCGGTGGCGCTGCGCGGACGCGCGCCTTACTCCCACGTTTCAACCGCAGGCTGGACTCTCGACGAGCAGGGCCGGGCGATGAGCAAATCGCTTGGCAATGGCGTGGACCCGGTGGATATTGCCAACCGCATGGGCGGTGAAATCGTTCGCCTGTGGGTAGCATCCATTGATTTCCGCGAGGATATGGCGGCCAGCGAAAACCTGATGCAGCGCTGCGCGGAGATTTATCGCAAGTTGCGCAACACCTTCCGCTTCCTGCTGGGCAACCTGAACGGATTCTCTCCTGCGCGCGATCGCGTGGCTGAATCTGATTTGTTGCCGCTCGACCGTTATATGCTGGCCCGGACACGCGAGTTGACCGAGAACATTCTCGGCTGGTACGAGAGCTTTGACTTCCACCGCGTTTATCATGCGGTGAACGAGTTTGCGGTCGTCGACTTGAGCAACTTCTATCTGGATGTGCTGAAGGACCGGATGTATACCTTCGCGCCCACGAGCCAGGAGCGCCGCTCCGCGCAAACTGTGCTGTGGCAGATTTCGGAAACGTTAGTCAGGCTGGTCGCGCCCATTCTCTCGTTCACTGCCGATGAGATTTGGGAGTATCTGCCCAAGGTTGAAGGCCGCGAAGCTTCGGTGCACCTGGCTCAGTTCCCTGCCCCGGTGGAGATTTTTTCCGAAGACCCGACGCCGCTGCTGGAAGAGTGGAAGCAGATTTTTGGTCTCCGCGATGCAGCTATGGTGAAGCTAGAAGAGAAACGGCAGGGCAAGGTGATTGGCAAAGCACTTGAAGCGGACGTCGTCCTGCATGCGAAGGGAGCGTTACTTGCCCTTCTTCGCCGGTATGAACCGCATCTCAAAGAGGTGTTCAACGTATCATCAGTTGAAGTGACGGGGGATTTCGCAATTCCAATTAGCGCTACAGGCGAGCCAGTTCTCATAACTTTTTCCGGTGATTTGCAATGTGATGTGCGGGCCGCATCCGGCACCAAATGCGCCCGCTGCTGGAACTTCATGCCCGAAGTCGCCAACTACGGCATCTGGCAGAACGTCTGCTCTCGCTGCAGCGACGCTTTAACCGAAATGAATATTGCTCCGCCACAATCCACGGAGGCCGTCCAATGAAATTCACCGCGCCCCGCCGCTTGCACTGGCTGCTGCTCATCTCTGCCGCGGTCATCTTTGTTGACCGGCTGACCAAGACCTGGGTCACGCTCCGCATCCCGTTTGGCGGCGCCATCCCGGTTGTGCCTCACTTTTTGCGCATTACCCACTGGACCAATGAGGGCGCGGCCTTTTCGCTGTTCGCCAACACTGCCTCGCCCAACACGGTCCGCTGGACGCTGGTCTGCTTCACGCTGGTGGCGGCGCTGGCTGTTCTCGTCGCGATGGTGTACCTGGGCGACCGTTTCACGCTCACCACCTTAGCCCTGGCGCTGGTCTTTGCCGGGGCGCTGGGCAACGTCCACGACCGCATCGCTTACGGCTCGGTGGTGGACTTCATCGAGGTCCACATCTTCGGCTACCACTGGCCCGACTTCAACATAGCCGACACGGCCATCGTCATCGGGGCCTGTCTGCTGCTGCTCGATTCGCTGCTGCCGAAAGAAAAAGCGTCGGAGTAGAGAAACGTTGAAGCTAAATAAATCACTATCTTGAAAGGGCACGGCTTGAGCCTCCGAGAGGTTTGCCGCATTACAATAACACTTGCCAGGTTTCAGGTGATTGATCAACGATTTGAGGGTTTCATGAAGATTCGTAACTTTGTTTTATCGACTGTTCGTCTGTCTCTGCCCTTTGGTGTACTTGCCAGCGTATTTCTTGCGTCGACCGGCGCACTGCACGCCCAGCGGTTGCCGCAGACTGTCCGCCCGGAGTGCTACAAACTCACCCTTACGCCCGACCTCAAGGCCGCAACCTTCTCGGGCGTAGAGTTTATCGATGTGAACCTGGCCGAGCCGACGGATCACATCACTCTGAACGCCGCCGAGATCGCCTTTGAGAGTGTGAGCGTGACCGCTGACGGCAAAGAGCAAAAAGCCACTGTCTCGCTTGACAAGGACAAGCAGCAAGCCTCATTCACCTTCGTCGAAAAGTTACCCGCGGGCAAGGCCGCGCTGGCCATCCACTACACCGGCATTTTGAATAACGAGTTGCGCGGCTTCTATTTGTCGAAGACCGCCAAGCGCAACTACGCTGTCACCCAGTTCGAGTCCACCGACGCGCGGCGCGCCTTTCCGTCGTTCGATGAGCCAGCCTTCAAGGCCACCTACGACGTTTCGCTGGTGGTGGATGCAGGCGACACAGCCATCTCCAACGGGGAGATCATCAGCGACACCCCCGGCCCTGCAACCGGCAAGCACACGGTCAAATTTGCCACCACTCCTAAAATGTCCACGTACCTGGTGGCCTTCCTGGTCGGGGATTTCCAATGCACCACGGGCGTATCCGACGGCGTGACCATACGCTCCTGCTCCACGCCCGACAAAGTCGCACTTACCCCTTACAGCGTCGATATAGCCAAATATGTGCTGCACTATTACAACCACTATTTCGGCATTCCCTACCCGCTCAAGAAGCTCGACTTGATCGCCCTACCCGACTTCGAGGCCGGCGCCATGGAAAACTTCGGCGCCATTACCTTTCGTGAAACAGCACTGCTGATCGACCCCAAGAGGGCTTCCCTTTACGCAGAGAAAGAGATAGCTCTGACCATCGCTCATGAAATGGCACACCAATGGTTCGGCGATCTGGTGACCATGCAGTGGTGGGACAACATCTGGCTCAACGAAGGATTTGCAACGTGGATGGAAAACAAGCCTGTAGCCGCCATGCATCCGGAGTGGAACATCGACGAATACGTGGTCTCGGGCATAGACGATGCTCTCAACCTCGACGCGCAACCTACAACGCGCGCCATTCGAGCCAAGGCCGATACGCCCAGCGACATCAACCAGATGTTCGACGGCATCTCCTACGGCAAGGCCAGCGACGTGCTGTTGACAGTGGAAAACTATCTCGGCGAGGAGACTTTCCGCCAGGGCGTGCACAACTACCTGGCCGCCCACCGCTATGCGAATGCCACCGCAGAAGATTTTTGGGGCGCACAAACCGCAACCAGCCACAAGCCGGTGGACAAGATCATGGAACGCCTGGTGGCGCAACCCGGCGCGCCTATTCTCACCTTCGGCGAGCCGGCCAACGGCACAGTTGCGGTCGAACAGAAGCGTTTCTATCTCAGCCCTAGCATTGTGCCGAATCCCGCGCAGAAATGGACGCTGCCGGTGTGCTTCAAGAGTGCGGCCGCAAGTGAGGACTGCCAGCTTCTAACATCCGACAACGCTACATTGAAGACGCCGACGGGCGGCCTCTTCTTCGCCAATTCCGGCGGCAAGGGCTACTATCGCAGCGCCTATCCGCCCAGCGAGTATGCGGCACTGGTAGCGCAGGTGGAGACTGGACTCACGCCCGCCGAGCGCATCAGCCTGATCGGCAACGAGTGGGCCCAGGCGCGCGCCAACAAAACTCCCATCGGTGCTTATCTGGACCTTGCGGCTGCGGTCAAAGCTGACCCTGGCGCGGAGGTAGTGGGCGCGGCTTTGGGCGGGATCAACGGGGCCTACGACCGGGTTGCGGCTAACGCCGAAGAACGCGACGCGCTGGCGGCCTGGATTCGCTCCACGTTTACTCCGCAATACGCCAGGCTTGCCCCGCCCTCTGATACTGACTCGCCCAACACGCGCGAGTTGCGTGCGCAACTGTTCGGCTTCCTCGGCTTCTACGGCAAAGACCCAGCCGTCCTCGCTCAGGCACAAGAGATTGCCACCAAGTACCTTGCGAATCCCGGCTCCGTCGATGCCACCCTTGGCCAGACTGCCTTGGCAGTCGCCGCCCGCAACGGCGACGCACAGCTCTTCGACCAGCTGCAGAAGATTTATGAAACGTCGACCAATCCGGAATATCAAGAGAATTCGCTGCGTCTGCTCGCCGAGTTTGAAAACCCAGCTCTGCTCCAGCGCGCTCTTGACTACGCCGTCTCGGGCAAGGTCCGCAACCAGGACGCGGTGATTCAGTTTGCTATCGCCTTGAGCATAGACGAAAACCGCGAGCAGACGTGGAAGTACATTCAAAAGAATTGGGACAAAGTGCAGGCCCAGTTCACCACTGAGATGGGCGCCTACCTTGTGGGTTCCACGAGCAGCTTCTGCTCCGCCGACGCCAGAGCCAGCGTGGAGACATTCTTTTCCACACACAAGGTCGCCGCCTCCGATAAGGCCCTCAAGCACGCACTCGAGAGCATAGACGGCTGCATTGAGTTTCGGAAGCTCCAAGAGCCAAGCCTGAAGGAATGGCTGGCTGCTCAACCCAAATAGTTGATCTGTGACACATCTACAACCACGGGCCGCTGTCCTCTCCAAGTTAGCGGAATATGAAGCGGCCCAGGGATCTGCCATTTGCCGGATTAGTTGCCATTGCTGAGTATTTACATTCCCCACGGGACGGTCTCGCTCGACCTGTTCCCGGAATGAGCGCAGGGTCGATTATTCTGGCTACAAAAACAAATTGACAAATGCCTCGCCTGCTGCAAAAATGCGCTCAGGTTCAGTGGGCCCATCACAGGCTTTCGGGCATCCAACATCCGTTTATTCCCTAACGTCTGACCTTCACCTATTGGAGCGTGCCAATGGTTGCTTTATCTGACCTGACACCTACCTTTTGTCTTCATGTCGTCGTCAATTCGACACCAAAACCGAGTCATTGGAATCCGCCAACGGATACTCCATCGACTAAAACCTTATTTGACCTGGGTGTCATAGATTTTCTTACGTCGGCAATTTTCACTGCCGGCGTAAAATCTCGCATCGCCCCCTTGCACATTGACGACAGTGACATCTCGTCATCTCCCGGAACAACCCTGCAGGCGGCTGCAAATTCGGTGCAAAGCAATGCATTCTAAGCCGATTCTCTTGCTCATCCTGATGTGCTGCGCTTTCGCCTGTCCGGCAGAAACAAAGTTCAAGCTCACTGGCAAAGCTGAATTGGAGCGAGGCGCGCAGCTTACCGCCGACGTGGATTATACCGGCACTCTGCCTCCTGAGCCCAACCCCTTTACGACGGCATCAAGTTGGAAAGTTTATTGGAGCGATAAGCCAGATTCGCAGGTCAATGCAGTCGAGGTGCTGTCGGTCGATCTCGATATTCCCGACCAGAAACTCCTGCTGCATCTCGCGGGCGGCGCTATACCGGGTGGAGCTTCCTGGACGGTACTTTTCAACCCAGCCGGCCCTCCGTATGTTCTTCCCCAGGTGATTTCCGGCTCTCCCACTAAAGTAGCTCCCAATTCACAGGCGCAACAACCCACCCCTCCCGAGCCCAACGTTAATCCAGGCGCGCCAGAGACCAACCCCATAAAGCCGGAAGAGAATAAGCCTGCAAAAAAGGACTGCGGCAGCACGGGTAATAAGCCGGCGTTTTGCCCCGTCGAAAAAGGCGCGCTTCCGGATGTGTCCCTGACGGCGAGCTATTTGGCTGCGGGAGGCACCAAGCCTATCTACAATCTTTCTCTGAAGGGCGCGTTGCAATTTTCCGGAGACGTCTTGAGCTTCAACCCTGCCATCTCAACCGATATCGAGATCAACCAGAACCTCAAACCTCCGGTCAACAGCACTACCTTTGATCCGGACTCGATCACCGCTGGCCTGACCTTCACGCGTGTAGTCGCGGCTCGATACGCTGAGCCGAATCAAAATCAACAGCCCGCTCAGGATCATCTATTTTTGGGTGCCAAGCTAATGTTCGCATTGCCTGACTTTGAATTCAGCACTTCGGACCCATCAAGCAATTTCATCTTCAACCCAGCTGCCACTTTCGTATTGAATTCCTGGCAGCCGCCTAAGCATCCTTCTCTCTATGCCACGCTCTATCCATTCATGGCGCTCGAAATTGGCGAGAACATCAGCAAACCCGCCAGTATCGAAAAAGTGCCAGTGAATTTGGCTAATTACAGTGCGATCATGCGCGGAGTCCTTGGAGCGGATGCAAAGCTGGCGATCACAGCCACGGATCACAAGTCAGACACATTCTCTCTGACGGGGTCATATCGGGTTCGCCTGCCGGCATTCGATGAACCCGAGGTGCGCACATTGCATCGAGTAACAACCGTTGACCTGACCACGAAGGCGAGACATTGGTTTGAAGGCGACATCAACTATGCGCCATGGAGTTTCAAATACCTGGCAATCACTGGCAAATATCAGTATGGCGAGCTTCCTCCCTTGTTCAAGCTTGTCGATCACTGCTTTACTCTGGGGTTAACGCTGCAGGCAAGCCAAGCCCACAAGCAGTAATGATCTTCTACTTATGGGGCGGCGCGCACGGAATTCTGTGTATCACGCGCGCCCCCTCAGTCCGTCCCATCCTGATTCGCTAACATAAGACTCATGACGCAATTTGCTCCAGGCCAGACGCTGCTCATCGATGCCGACGATACGCTGTGGGAAAACAACGTCTACTTCGAGCGCGCCATTACCGCCTTTATCAGCTATCTGAATCACCACAAGTACACGCCCGCAGAGGTGCGCAAGGCGCTGAACGCAGTCGAACGCGAGACTATTCTTGCCCACGGATATGGCCTTTCTAGCTTTAAACATTCGCTAGTGGACTGCTTCGAGCGGCTTAGCCCCGCGCCCATGACCGACGATAAACGCCAGCGCATTGAAGGCTTCGCTCGCTCCATCGCCGTGCAGGAGATTGAGCTGCTCCCCGGCGTGGCCGAGACCCTGGTCGAGCTGGCGACACGCCATCAGCTCATTCTCATGACCAAAGGCGACCAGGCCGAACAGGCTGACAAACTAGAGCGTTCCGGCGTTGCCAGTTACTTTTCGGCAGTTGAGATTGTCTCCGAAAAAGATCCGCCGACTTACCGCGAGGTTCTCCAACGCCACGAGTTATCGCAGCGCACAAGCTGGATGGTCGGCAACAGCCCCAAGAGCGACATCAACCCCGCGCTCGCCGCCGGGCTTAATGCCGTCTTTCTTTTCCATAAAGACACTTGGGTGCTGGAACATGCCGCGCTCGATGCCGCGCCTGAAGGTCAGCAGTTAATTGAACTGGATGCCTTCGTAAAACTGTGTGCTATCTTTTAAGCAACTCAATTTCCAGACTGAGGTGCGCCTTGAACCAGTTGTCCGCCATGACAGAGCCTGATCGCAATTTCAGTCCCGAGTATCCAGCGCCTCCGCAGGTGCGTTGGGGAGTTCTATTGGCCGTACAGATTGGCGCCCAAATGATTTGTCAAGGGATATTTCACTTCAATTTACTTGCCAAATTCGCATTTACCGCAGTCGACTGCGCATGGATTATCTATCTCTGCCTTTGGATCCGAAAGCTTGACCCAAAGTCGACGAGCCTTCCTTTCGCGTTCATTCTGACAGCTATGGAATTTGTTTTTGTTGCCTTGTTTGATGTGAAGAACCCATCGTCGATCTTCACTTGGCGCATTGGTGGAATCTGGGTGGTTTCATGTGCACTCTGGATAGGATTCGTTTTCCTGATCCGCGCAGAACTCCTGAAACACTACAACGAGAGAGAACCTATAGGCTTGAAGTTGGGGCTGGTGAAGACATTCTTCTTTTCATACTTTTACTTCCAATACCACCTCTATAAGATTGCCCTATCTAAGAAGCGTCATGCTGGTGGGCTTATCGAAAACCCTAGCGGCACGTTGCTGCCATGAGAAAGGATCGGATCAGCCCTTGTTGATGGTCGCCTGCTTCACATCGACAAGCACCTGCTCAGGCGTCCACTCGTTGCCGGGATAGAAGCGGATCACCTTGCCGTCGGGGCCGATCAGCGTTGTCGATAGCGTGTGCGTAATCGTCGAATCCTCATTCTCGGTCATTCCGAGATCAAAGAATTTGGCCATCTCAGCGAGTACCGGTTTCTCCGGCACTGCAAACTCCCAATGCGCAAACGCAGCTTTTGTATCGCTACCGATGTAAGTCGCGCCATAGGCCTTGAGCCGCGCTGGCGTGTCGTGCTCGGGGTCAAAGCTGATCGAGACCAGATGAGTTTTGGCGTATAGCGCGGGGTTGGCCGCTAACAGTTTGTCCAGCGAGGCAAAATTGCGCGTCACGCGCGGGCAAAACTCGGGCGATGGACAGCGCGTGTAGATGAAGGTGATCAATAGTGCCTTGCCGCGGAACTGTCCAAGATGAATTGGCCGGCCATCCTGGTTACGCAGCTTGAAGTCGGGCACTGCATCGCCCTGCGCCGGCACATGGTAGATAACTTTGGGCCGGTAATCAGGCTTGCCCTGCGCCACTACAACAATGTGATCCAGTAGCACGTCCGCATCCTGGTCCTGCGACACGAGCAGGTCTGCCGTGATTACGTCGCCCGGATGCAACTCGCCCAGAATACTCGCGTCCTTCAACTTGTAGGGCATGGTCATGGCATCCATGAAACCAGGAATCGCCTCATGGTTCAGGGTCACTTCGCCCTTGGCAGCATCGGTTGAAACAACCTTGCCGCGCAGATGGTAGACCTTGAAATTTTGGCTGGAGCCTGGCTGGGAGGGCGGCTTCTGGCCGGAGTGGCACCCGACCAGCACGAATACAGAGAGCACGGAGGAAGCAAGCAATCGATGCATCACAGGCTTAGTGTACAACCACTGCGCTCACCGCAAGGAATTACAAAGTGCGTTTGAATAGAGGCGTGGCGACAAGCAGCGTGCCGATGCCGAAGACAAAGAGGAAGAGCAGGTCGTATTGGATAGCTTGGAAGCCGCCGTCCTTCAGCAGAATGGCCTTGAAGCCGTGGACGCAGTAGGTGAAGGGGTCAACGACGGAGATGGCCTGGAGCCAGCGCGGAAAAGCCGCGATGGGATACATGCCTCCGGAGGGATAAAGCAGAAGGGTGTTGAGAACGCCGAACATGGCGCGGGGCACAAGCGGATCGTCGACGCGGACCATAAGAAGAAACATCATTCCGTTGAAGGCGATGGAGGTGACCAGGATAAGGCAGAAGAGTTCCGCCAGCGCCTCGGGATGAAAGATTGTGCCGAGGCCGGCCATCAACGAGCCAATGACGGTGAGCGAGATGCCGGCCAGAGTGGCCTTCATTGCGCCGGCTAGATTCATGCCGAAGACTAACTCGAGCTTAGTGATTGGAGTTACAAGATAGCCTTCGTGCACGCCGCGGGCCTTGTCATCGATGTATAACATGCCGCCGCCGATCATCACCGAGATATACATGGCCAGGGCGATGGTCAGGGGGAGAAGAAATTTCATGTAATTGACGTAAGGATAAAGCTCAACGATCTCGAGAGCGATCGAGTTGGCCAGGCGCGGCTGGATAAGTGGGGTGGTCAGCGCGGTGACCAGCGCCTGCATCTCGGACTCGATCGAGCCGCTCATGAACTGGTCGGAGTTATCGACGACCAGGCCCAGTTGCGGAGCGTCCTGAGAGTAGACGCGGCGGGAGTATTGCGCGGGAATGACGACGGCTGCATCGATTTTGCCGGTGCGGACGTCTTCGCGGGCCTGCAATTCGTTGGTGTACTCGACGGTGGTGAAGGTCTTGATGTTGACGGCGATGGCGTCGAAGGCCTCGCGCAGCTTCACGGCTTCCGGGCCATGGTCGTAGTCCACAACAGCCACGCGAGCGCCGACGATCTTGCCGCCGAAGGCATTGCCCATGATGACCAACTGCAGAATCGGCATCATCAGCGACATGATCATGAGCGTGGGCGAGCGAAAGAACTTGCGCATCTCGCGTTCGATAATGGCAAACATTCTATTCATGGCTGCGCTCCTGGGCGGGGCGGCAGGGTGAAGACCGGCGGTTTGACCTGCTCATCGCGGAGTTGGCGGCCGGTGTAATGGATGAACACGTCGTCGAGGGTGGTGTTCTGGACGCTGAGCGAGGTGAGAGTCTCACCGAGGGAAGCGGCTAACTCAACTAACTGCATGGTGGTTTTGGAGCCCGAAGAAGTCAGCACGCGATAGAATCCCGAGCTCTCGGCCTGTACGCTAGTGACGCCGTCGAGCTTTTCCAGCCGGTCTTGCCACTCCGCAGTCTCGCGGTCGAAGTGGACTTCAACGACATTGGCGCCGGGGACGCTGTGCTTCAGCTCAATAGGCGTGCCAAGCGCGACGAGCTTGCCGTGGTCGACGATGGCGATGCGGTCACAGAGCGTGTCGGCTTCATCCATATAGTGCGTGGTGATGAGCATGGTAAGATGACGCGTTTTTCTCAAGTTGTCGAGCATCTCGTAGACGGCGATGCGGGAGACCGGATCAAGGCCGGTGGTAGGCTCGTCGAGAAAAAATATCTCCGGATTGTGGACCAGGCCGCGGGCGATTTCAACACGGCGACGCATTCCGCCCGAGAGCGTCTTGACCTGCGCGCCGCGCCATTTGACGAGGTCAACAGCTTCAAGGACTTCAGCGATATTCTTTTCCCTTTCGGCTTTGGGGACCGAATAGAGCTTGGCATAAATGCTCAAGTTCTCCTCGACGGTAAGGTCGGGATCGCTGGTGAGGGCCTGGGGAATAACGCCTATCATGCGACGCACCGCATCGGAGTCTTTTACCACGTCATGGCCGGCAATGATCGCGCGGCCGGCGGTGAGGGGGATGAGCGTGGTCATCATGCGGATGAGGGTGCTCTTGCCCGCGCCGTTGGGGCCGAGGAGACCGAAGATTTCACCCTCGGCTACTGAAAAGCTGATGTCCTTGACGGCTTCGAAGTCGCCGTAGCGCTTGACGATGTGCTCCACGGCAATGGCCGGAGGCCGAGGGCCATTCTGTGTGTTGGTGGAGGATGTGGCCAATACCGTCATTGCCTCACCAGCTTGTTCTTGGGGATATACACCTCGGCTATCATGCCGGGGACGAAGCGCTCACCGGGATTGTCGATGAGCAGTTTGAGCTGTACGGTCTTGATGTCGCGCTTGCGCGCGCCAACGTCGCGCTGTGTGGCGAAATCGGCTTCAGCGGATTTGTTGATGACCTTCCCCTGGAGTGTTGCGCCTGAAGGCATTACGACGCGCAGCGAGTCGCCAAGCTGAACGGCATCAGCCTGCGTCTCTGGCAGCGGCGCGTAGACCCAGGTTTGGGTCAGATCCATGATGGTGACAATCGGCGCGCCTACGGTCACCACTTCGCCCTGACGCGCGGCGCGAACGTTGACCTTGCCGCTGACCGGGGCAAAGACCTGTGCGTAACCGAGTTCGATTTTGGCTTGGTCAGCAAGAGCGCGGGCATTCTGGGCTTCGTCACGGGTTTCGTTCACCGTGCGTCCCGCAACAGCAGTGAGCAATTCGTGGGCGCGAGCCTGGCGCAACGAGGCTTCTGCGGCGGCAACATTTTCCCTGGCCGTATCCACGGCTGCCTTGGCTGCCTGAAGGCTTGTAGCCGCTTCATCGCTGGCTTGCTCGCTCATGATGCCCTGCTTAGCCAACGCAACGGTTCGGCTGGTGTCGGCCTTCTGGTGGTCGTAGTTTGCCTCAGCCTGGGCCAGCGATGCCTGCGCGGCGCGCACCTGGGCTTCTGCATTGACAGCGGCATTGCCGGTCTCCCCGCGATCCTGGAGTTCGGTCTCGACGGTCTCACCGAGCTTCCATTTCTGGCTAGCCGCGGTAGCCTCGGCGGCCTTGCGCGCTGCCTGCAGGTCATCGCTCTCAATCATGGCGATGAGTTGGCCGGCCTTCACATCCTGGCCCTCGTCAACGGTCAGGGTCTGAATGCGCCCAGGAATCTTGGCGCTCACCACAACCTCGTTGGCGTCTACAGTACCAATCAGTTGCAGATCGGTGCTGGGGCGCACCGTAACCAGGTACCAGATGAGAGACCCCACGGTAAGCAAGGCCAGGATTAGAAATACTCGATTGCGTGCGTTCACTTGTGCCTCACTTCGTCTGCCTTTTGCAGCACTGATGCGATATCGTGGGTCATAATCCTGCTAGTTTGGATTGTGCTGTGGTCGGTCTTGGCAGGCTGGGGCATTGGCGTAGACGCCAGGACACGCGCGGCAACACGCGCCCCGTAAGCCCTATCAGTAAAGACCGTCTGCCCCAAATACTCGATGGCCACTTTGCGGCGGTGTTCGAGCGCGCTTCGCTCTAGAGGGTTTGTCCCCGTTAGAAGCCCCATTACTGGTGCGGAAAGAAAGTAAAAAACATTGGCTCCCAGCGCCGTGTACATGATTTGCAACTCGTCGACCGGAATCAACTCCCCAGAACTGCTACCCTCTGCGAAAACCTGTCTCATGCGGGCCATCATGGGTCGAAATACCTTGTCCATGAGAGGAGCAAGCGCGTTCTCTTCTCCCCGATGCAAGCGGATCATCTCCTGTTGCATCAGGCTCTGAAAGGCTCGTTGTGTATGGATGCGGTCAAAGTGGTTGAGTGCGAAGTGCAAGAGGCGCTCGCCAGCCGAGTACCCAGCATCGATGGCAGCCATACTGCTGGCCACGACGTTATTCGCCACCGCTTCCAGAGCGGCGTCATAGAGAGCCTGCTTGCTGCTGAAGTAGTAGTAGAGTAGCGCCTTGTTGACGCAGGCTTCCTCGGCAATCTGCTCGGTGCGCGCCCCGGCAAGTCCGTTTTCGCTAAACTGCCGCACAGCGGCATCGAGGATACGGGCACGAGTCTGGTCGGCTCGCTCGGCCTGGGTTCGGGTTGGAGTTGAGCTTGTCATTGTTAACTAACCAGTTAGTAAGTTAGCACAGCCGCCAAATATTTGCACTATCTCACTGAGAAAATCTCTTAAATTCCTAGGCTGACCGGGAGACAGGATCAATCACGCTATATCTCTATAACCTATTTATTAGTTGTAGATACGGTGCGGTCAAGCCTGCAATGCGTCGCCAGGAGCTAGCCCAAGCACACTCATATTTTCTCAGACAAGCCTTCCACTATCTGCATTTCCGTCACCCTCCCCAGCTTGTGCAAGGGCCCCCCTGTTGGGCGAAATCGCCCGACCAAACAAGGCTCAAAGAATTCTTCGATGTGTGCGGCAGCGCACAGACGGTCCAAGTCGCGAAAAGAGATAGTTTCCGGGCGGTCAAACGACCCTGAAACCAGTAGCGGCGCAATTTGTTCCCGCTCCGGCTTCACGCTTCGTTGACGCAAATCTTTGATTTTCTAGTTAGCGAAAGGAATTCTTATGCTTCATCTTGACACTGGCAATACCGGGTTCATGCTGCTGTGCTGCAGCCTTGTTATGCTCATGACCCCCGGTCTCGCCTTCTTTTATGGAGGCCTCGTAGGCCGCAAGAATGTACTTGCCATCATGATCCAAAGCTTTGTCTCCATGGGCTGGACCACGGTGATCTGGTTCCTCTACGGCTACTCACTGTGCTTCAGCGGCGACTGGCATGGCATCATCGGCGATTTCCACTATGCTTGTCTGCGCAACATCAGCCTCAACACTCCTTCCCCGGTTAATCCTGGAATTCCGCTGTTCGTTCATGTCGCCTATCAGATGATGTTTGCCATCATCACGCCGGCTTTGATCACCGGCGCCTTCGCCAACCGCGTTAAGTTTAAGGCTTACATGCTGTTCCTAACCGCCTGGCTCACCTTCGTCTACTTCCCGTTCGTCCACATGATCTGGGGCGGCGGCTTGCTGGCGCAATGGGGCGTGCTCGATTTCGCCGGCGGAATCGTGGTTCACAACATTGCCGGCGTCGCGGCTCTGGCTAGCGTGCTATACGTAGGCAAGCGACGTGTGAGCGATCGCGGGCCGCATAGCATCCCACTGGTTGCCCTGGGCACCGGCCTTCTTTGGTTCGGATGGTACGGCTTCAATGCCGGTAGCGAATTCGCCGTGGACTCGGTTACTGCGACCGCATTCTTGAATACTGATGTGGCCGCTTCGTTCGCTGCCGTAACCTGGATGATTGTCGCCTGGATGAATGAAAAGAAGCCTACTTTTCTGGGCCTGTTGACCGGCGCGGTTGCCGGCCTGGCCACAATCACTCCGGCGTCCGGCTATGTTTCGCCTACCACCGCCGTCATCATCGGCGTCATCTCCGGCGTGGTTTGCTACTATGCCGTGGCGCTGAAGAATATGCTGAAGTGGGATGACGCACTGGATGTCTGGGGCGTTCACGGCGTCGGCGGAGCCCTGGGCATTGTTCTGCTGGGCGTATTTGCCGACAAGGCGTTCAATCCGGCGGGCACCAATGGCCTTTTGCTCGGCAACCACTGGTTTTTCATCAAGCAAGTGGCCGCGACCGTCTTCTCGTCGATGTGGGCGTTTGTCTTTACCCTCGGCATGTTGAAAGTCATCGACTGGATCACACCAGTAAAGGTGACAGAGGGCGATGAAGAAATGGGCCTGGATAGTTCGCTTCATGGTGAGCACGCCTATGAGGATGCTTTCGCGCCCGATACCCACTAAGGCTGAGAGAACGCGAATCTCAACTCCTCGATCGCTGCTAGGGCGGCGCTTGCGCCGCCCTAGCGCATCTTCCAGGGAGAACAGCGAACACAACCTGCTCCGTGACCAGTCTCGACGAATAGCTTGGTGAATGTTCTGTTCAGGCGAAGCGGCTGATTTTTCCGTTCCCGGCGGAACGTACCCTGGGTTCCGCATCGAGGTCGTTTTCAAGTTCGTCCAACGTGTCCTCTTCGTCTTCAAATCCGCTTGCGGCCTTTGTCACGCTGGGAGAGTAGGTTTCATCGCCGGTCCTGGATGAGCGCTCGACCTCGTACACGTCCGTCAGCCCAAGATCGGCTTCTCTGGGCCTGACCATCGGTGCAATGCGTACGCCGGCTACCGGGCTGATCTCCATATTCGCCTGTTCCCCGTTTTGGAACTTCCCCTGCCGACGCATATCGACTCGCACCGATCGAACTTTAATCTTTCCGCTGGCTTTGTGTCCGAATTCGATACAGTTTGCGCACTTGCTCCACGCTCAATCCCCGCTCTCACTACCGAATATCTACGGGGAGGCCGCTATGTCGAGCTGACTTTCGTATTTGATGCCTATGATTTCGATGCCGTTGGCTGTGAGTCCAGCAATGATCTACAAAGACGCGAGAGCTAGCGGATCATGACAAAGCCGGCCTCCGAGACCTGGGCGCTGCCCGCCTGGGCATGACCGAGCAGGACCGCTCCCTGGGCCAGGTTCATGCCTGCGGGGACTGGGGTAAAACCACTCCTGACCTCGCTGGTTTCGCAAGCAATGGTTTTGAAGAGTACGGCGCGACCGCTCATGTGCAGTTCAAACCGCTCTGTTTTCCAGTCCGTGGCGCTCACCTGGGTCCGTTGCAGCCGGAACCAGCCCCCCTTCTGGATCCGGCCCAGAATGCCGAAGCCGAAGTTCACATTCTCCTCAAGGCGGCCGTCGAGGCGAACAAGTCGCTTCGAACGTACGCTAACCCACAGTTCCCCGCTCATGGCGTGGAAGATGCGGGTCTCGATAGTGCGGGCTGGAAAATTCGGATTGGGGCGGAAGCGAAGGTGGTAGCAGCCGCTGTCCTCCCCGGCATATTCATAGAGGAATGCATCCGGCAAGAGCGCGACGATGCGACCGACACGCTTTTCGTCGTCGGTATACTCCTGGCGATGACGGGCCTGTTCCTCCGGGGAGCTGAGCAGACGGTTGAGGCGGCGCTCCTCCGCAAGCCGGCCCGCAGCGTCCAGCGGACGGCCGTTGCTCTGGTCAAGGCGCGTAATGGAACCCTCGGCAGTCTCCACCTGTTCTTCGAGGCGCGTCTCCTGCTGCAAGTGGCGCTCGATCCAGTAGCGCCAATAGCCATGGCGGTCATGGTCGTGGAGCTCGTTGTAAACGACCTCGCGCACCAGTTGCCCGGCAGGCATTGCCTGGACTAGCTGAGCACAACAAGCACCTTGCGCCGTCGCCAGAATCCCCATCGTCAACCAGAGCAACCGCATCCCGACTCCCTCCCGGCCAAAGACCTGAGCGGAGCATGGCGGCAAATCGGTGAGAACCGTAGTCGTGAGGGCGATTGGACAAGAGCCCGTCGGGGGGCTAAAGCCTGCATGCTTCAAACCGGCCCACCTCCGAATCTCGCGGTCAGCCGCCTTCGGCGTCTTCGGAGTTGTTAGACTGGAACCATGTTGGACGAACTGGAGTTCCGAAGTCTGGTCGAAACCGCTCTCGACTCGCTGATGCAGCATTTGATGGCGCTCGAAGAAGAAGCAGGTGCCGGTTTTGAGGTCGAGCAACAGGGTGGCGTGCTGAATGTGCTCTTCGAAGCGCCGGCGGGAAAATTTGTGATTACGCCGAACGCTCCGATGCGCCAGATCTGGATTTCGGCGCTATCAACCAGCTTCAAGCTCGATTGGGATGGTGCAGTTTCTGCTTTTGTGCTTCCGCGCACCGGCGAGCATCTGATGGCCCTGGTTGACCGGCTGATCGCAGAACATCTGAGAGGCTAGATTCCCTGCCCTGCTGCAAGAACTTGCGGCGCGGCAAGGGGAGAGCGCCGGTTTGGCGCCCCACAACTAATGATGTTTGATTACTGCTTTACGAAATCAAAGGTGCATGTGCGGCCAACGATACCGAGGCCTTGGCTCTTTGTGCCTGTGCCCTTCGTCTCTTCGAATTGGGCCTTGATGTCGTAGCTATAATCCTCTCCCTTATGAGCGAAGACCCCACGGGCATAGGTTCTGGAAGCGACAAGGCCGTTGGCTGAGAGCTTGGCGGAGCCGTCGTCAGCAATTGGGCCTTCAATCAGCAGGTAGCCGGGTTCTCCTGACGTGCCGTGCTCTCCGCGGAAGCTGCCGCCCGTGATCACGCTTGGAATCCGCCAAGTGTAACCTTCGGTATTTCCTTTAGCCGGACAGGTGAGAGTTGTGAGCCACTTCCCATCGAAGCGATCCCCAGCAAACGAAACCGCCGGCAAGAACACCAAAGCAGAAACAAGCAAAAATCGAATAGTCTTTCTCATTCCTCTTCCTCCGTCACAGATGGTAGCACAGCTTTACAGGGGGGTCCACGGCTTGAGACTGGTTGTGGAACAGTACGCGCGCTGCCTACTGCTTCACGAATTCGAGGGCGCAGGAGCGGCCTTCAACACGGGCGCCAGTGCCCTTTGTCTCCTTGAATTGGGCTTTAATGTGATAGCCGTATTCCGTGCCCCGCGGCGTGTCGCGTCCAGGACGAATTCCTTTGAGCCTGTCTGGCCTTTGGCATACAACTCGGCGCTGCCATCGTCAGCGATCTTGCCTTCGATGAGCAGGAAGCCGGGCTTGCCTTCCGTGCCGTGGAGTCCGCGGAAACTGCTTTCCTTGACTTCACTGGGAAACCGGTAAGAGAAGCCCAGAGCGTCACGGATGGCGTCACATGAGACGGTCGTAACCCAAGCACCGTCGAACCGCCCGCCAGCGGCACGCGATATGCCGGGCAACAGCAGCAGGGCGAGGATTGCGAGTAGTCCTCTGGCAGTTTTAGCCATTGCATTCACCTCGTGGGCCTCTACCAGCGCGATTTTTTGCGAGGCGAGATGAAAAATCGAGGTTTTGAACGCAAGGTTTCATGCGGGCATGGGAGAGTCCGGCGCAAGGTCCGAACCCTCCGCCGGTTTCTACTGCAACGCGTAGATGCTCTTGAGTTCCTTTTCTACCAGACTGGCAGGCAAAGGCGCATAGGACAGAGCAGAAACTTCACTCTCTCCGTACTTGACGATCCAGCTCAGCAGATCCTTGATGACCTTGCCCTTGGCCGGGTCGGCGGCGTGAACGGGAATCAGCAGGTAGGTGAAACTGGAGATGGGGTAGGAGGTTGCGCCCGGAGCATTGGTAATTGAGACTCGATAGTCGGCGGGGATTTGCTTCAGATTAGCCGCGGCCGCGGTGACGCCTTCGATTGAAGCCTTTACCCATTTGCCGGAGACATTTTTTACTTCGCCGTAGCTAATGTTGTTTTGCAACGCGTAGATCAACTCAACATAGCCGATGGCTCCGGGAAGCTGACGAACCAGGCCGGCCACATTCTCATTGCCTTTGCCGCCCACACCCACAGGCCAACTGGGGGAGGGGCCTTTCCCTGGGCCGTTAGCCCAATCAGAGCTGACCTTACTCAGGTAGTCGGTCCAAATGAAGCTAGTGCCGCTGCCGTCTGAGCGGTGGACCACGGTAATCTTCTTTGCAGCCTCGGGAACCTGAGAGAAATTCACGCCGGGATTGTCTTTCGCAATGCGCGGATCGTCCCAGCGCGTAATCTTGCCCAGGTATATGTCAGCGAGCACATCGCCGCTGAATTTGATGTCGTTGATGCCTGGAACGTTGAAGATTGGCACCACGGCGCCCAACACCGTGGGAATATGGATCAGCTTGATTTTGGAACTGGCAAGCATATCGTCGGTCATGGGCATGTCTGAAGCGCCAAAGTCCACCAGGCCGGCCGTGACCTGGCGGATGCCCCCGCCAGAACCGATCGACTGGTAGTTGATTTCGACGCCGGGATGCGCGGCGCTGTACTCGCTGAACCATTTCGAGTAGATCGGATAGGGGAAAGTCGCACCCGCTCCGGTCAATTTCTGAGCCTGAGCCGTACTCAAGGCCACAACCAACAAGCCAACCGCAATCATCGTTCTCTTCACTGAAGCTCTCCTTGGCAAATAACGTACCGCTTTCGATTGTGTGCGGCTAATGTTAAGGGAGTTTGAATCGAGCGCGGATTTCTTAATTTCTTTTATCAGTTGGGCGAAGTTCCCTAACGCGTACTCGCTGGGTATAAACTCATCCCAAGCTTATGTCAGCCCATCTTTCGACCACTCTGCTGCTTGTCACCTTCCCGGCGCTGATTTGCGCCCAAACTCCAACTAATCCGGCCCACAAAATGACTCCGAAGATTCAAATTGCCGACCAGGTGCATCGCTCCGCCCTGGTTATAGATACCCATGCCGACACCCCACAACGCTTTGTGGATGAACACTTTGACATGGATGACCCTCTTAACGGAGGCAACCTGAACCTCGCCTCCGCGCGCAAGGGAAGCCTCGGCGCCGAATTTTTCTCAATTTGGGTTGATCCTGCCCAATACAAGGGGCAATATGCCCGCCGGACACTGGAGTTGATCGATTCCGTCAAGCAGCAGGTAGCCCACCATCCCAAAGAGATGATCTTTGTGGCCACGCCCGGCGGCATTGAGCTGGCCCACCGGGAGCACAAACTGGCCACGCTGATGGGCATCGAGGGCGGCCACTCGATTGAAGATTCCATCCCGCTGCTGCGCCAGTACTACGCTCTGGGCGTCCGCTACATGACCCTCACCTGGGCCAACTCCAACGGCTGGGCCGACAGCTCCGGCGACATCAACGATGCGTCCGTTCCACACACCAAGGAGGGCCTCACCGAGTTCGGCAAGGACGTGGTCTATGAAATGAACCGGCTCGGCATGATGGTGGACATTTCACATGTCTCCGACCGGACATTTTTCAGGACCCTGGTCATCAGCCGCGCGCCGGTTATCGCCTCCCACTCGAATGCGCGGGCTCTGTGCGACTCTCCCCGCAACATGACCGACGATATGTTGCTCGCCGTGGCTCGCTCAGGCGGTCCCAACTCAAAGGGCGGCGTTATCCAGGTCAATTTCTTCTCGGGCTTTCTGTCGCAGTCTTATCGCGACGCGCAAAGGGCCATGGAACCGGAAATGAACAAGGCAGTCCAGGCGCTCAAGGACCAGGCACAGGCGGACGGCAAACCAGTTCCCTACGCCGAGATCGAAAAGCTCCAGCGCCAATACTTGGATCGCATCCCGCGCCCGCCGTTTTCGGTACTCATGGACCACATCGATCACATCGCCAAGGTGGCCGGAGTGGACCATGTGGGTATCGGCTCAGACTTTGACGGCATCAGCGCCCAGCTCCCCGAGGGGATGGACTCGGCGGCCGACTTGCACAAAATCACCGAGGCGCTGATGGCGCGCGGATATTCTGCCGAGGACTGCCGCAAGATCCTCGGCGGGAACCTTCTGCGCGTCTTCCGCGAGGTCGAGCAGGTCTCCAGGGAGCTGCAAGCCCAGGACCGGCCAAGAATCACAGAGAAACAGCCCTTCGACAAGGTGCAAAAGTAAGAGAAAAATCAATCGTACGACCTAAACACATCTAAGACGCATGGTCCGCGGTTATATCGCCCGCCGCCGTTTGCGTCCTTGAAAATCTGAATGGGAGAATAAGATGAAAGCTCTCGTCAAGTCCCGCGCCGAGCGCGGCCTGTGGATTGAAGATGTTCCTGAACCGCAAACAGGCATCAACGACGTCAAGATCCGCGTTCTATTGACAGCGATTTGCGGCACTGATCTGCACATCTACGAATGGGACAGTTGGGCGCAGCAGACGATCCCCGTTCCGCTGGTGATCGGCCATGAGTTTGTCGGCGAAATTGTGGAGATTGGCTCCAACGTCACCGACTTCCAGATTGGCGACCGGGTCAGCGGAGAGGGTCACGTCGTATGCGGGCGCTGCCGCAACTGCATGGCCGGCAGGCGTCATCTCTGTGCACACACGCGCGGAGTCGGTGTCAATCGCGCCGGGGCATTCGCGGAGTACATCGTCCTGCCCATGACCAACATCTGGCACCATGCCGCCGACATTCCGCTGGAAATCGCGGCCATCTTCGATCCATTTGGAAACGCGGTGCATACGGCATTGGCCTTTCCTGTGCTGGGTGAAGATGTCCTGATTACCGGCGCGGGTCCCATCGGAATCATGGCGGCAGCGGTTGCACGTCATGCCGGCGCGCGGAAAGTTGTCATCACAGATCTGAATCCTTATCGGCTGGAACTGGCGAAGCACGCCGCCCACGTCACAGAGGCCGTCAATCCCCGTGATACGACCCTGGATCAGGTGCAGAAAAAACTCGGTATGCAGGAAGGGTTCGATGTCGGCCTGGAGATGTCCGGCAATGTCCATGCCTTTCGCGATATGCTGGCCAACCTGAGCCATGGCGCAAAGGTCGCAATGCTGGGCATCCCTTCACCCTCCGAAATGTCCATTGACTGGGCCAAAGTGATCTTTAACCAGTACACCATTCACGGCATCTATGGCCGCGAGATGTACGACACCTGGTACAAAATGACGGTCATGCTGCAGTCAGGCCTGGACATCAGCAAAGTCATCACTCACCGCTTGGCATGGAATCAATATGAAGAAGGATTTGCCGCGATGCACTCCGGAAACTCGGGAAAGGTGATCCTCGACTGGCAGAAGATTTCCTGAACAAATCATCATGGCCCTGCTGGACACCGAGCCGCAGGGCTGTGCTGTCCAGAACTACCGCTCGATCCCCTAACGCAGGACTATACTTGTCCTCTCAAGCGATTTCCCTCTCTGGAGATACCCGAATGCGCTCTTCTCATCGCCTGCTATCCGCCACGCTGACGGTTGCCCTGCTGTTTCTGCCCACACTTGTTCGCGCCGACGACGACAAGCCCGCACCCCCCGAAAAGGCTGCCGAAAAGACCCCGGAGAAAGCGCCCCTAACCGAAGTCACAACGCAGGGCACTGTGGATGTGGGCGGCCAGCATATCGCCTATACCGCGATTGCGGGCACGCTGACGGTAGGCTCGACCGACGAGCAAGACGCGCAGCTTGGCACTGACGGCAAGCCACAGCCGGGCAGCCAGCTTGCCCTCACCGAGCCCAAAGAACCGAAGGACGCAACACCTTTTGCACGAATATTTTATGTAGCTTACTTCAAGAAGGACGCGAAGGCCGAGGACAGGCCCGTTACCTTCCTCTATAACGGCGGTCCGGGCAGTTCGACCGTCTGGCTGCACATGGGTTCGCTCGGCCCCAAGCACGTGGAGACCAGCGGCGACCAGCACCTGCCCGCTGCGCCTTACAAACTCATAGACAACCCTTATTCGCTGCTTGACACCAGCGACCTGGTTTTCATCGACATGCCCGGCACCGGCTTTGGACGGCTGATCGGCAAGGACGCGGAGAAGGCCTTCTGGGGTGTCGATGAAGACGCCAACGCCTACGCCCGCTTTATCGTTCGGTTCATATCCAAGTACAATCGCTAGAACTCGCCCAAGTTCATCTTTGGCGAGAGCTACGGCACGACGCGTTCCGCTGTCCTGGCCAATATCCTGGAAAAGCACACCAGTATCGACCTGAATGGCGTGATTCTGTTGTCGCAGATCTTCAACTTTACGACTGATATTGATGCGCCCCGCAGTAACCCAGGGGTGGACCTGCCCTATGTGATGGCGCTGCCCACCTATGCGGCCACAGCCTGGTATCACAAAAAGCTGCCCCAGCAGCCGGTCGCGCTTGAACCCTTCCTGAAAGACGTGGAAACCTTCGCCATGGGCCCCTACACGCACGCGCTGGCCCTAGGCACCGATCTGGGCGCGGACGAAAAGCAGCAAGTGGCAGAGAAGCTGCACGAATACACAGGCCTGCCCGTGGCCTATCTGCTTAAAGGCAATCTGCGGATAAACGGCGGCGAGTTTGAGAAAAACTTGCAGGACGACCAGGATCTGACCACCGGGCGACTCGACACGCGCTTCTCTGGTCCAACACTCAATCCGCTGAGCGAGGGCGCGGAGTACGACCCGCAAAGCTCGGCTATCTCGTCGGCTTATGTCTCGCTCTTCAACGACTACGTGCGCCGCGACCTGAAGTATGGCGAGGGCCAAACCTACCTGCCAGTAATGTTTTCGGCAGGCGCTCACTGGGATGTGATGCGCCATGGCTTCCCATTGGGCCTGAATGTCGCCAACGATCTTGCTGAGGCGCTCAAGACCAATCCACGGCTGAGGATCATGGTTAACGGCGGCTACTACGATCTGGCCACGCCATTCTTCGCCGCCCTTTATGAAGACAAGCACCTGCCCATCCCGCAGTCGCTGGCCAAGAATATCGAATACGACTGGTACGAGTCGGGACACATGGTCTACGTCAACGACGAAAGCCTCAAGCAGCTCCATGACCGTGTAGCCGCGTTCATCAAGAGCACGCTGGCGGACAGTAAGTAACCAGAATGGAGGACGGCGAACCCCGGGTTTCATAATCGAGATCTGGGGCGAGCAGCCCTATTGCGTTAACGCGACTAACAATCTCGACGTGCCTTTGCGCTGCCTTGTATAGTTTCCACTATGAAGCACATAGCCCTCCCCCTCGTTCTGTTGTTTCCCGTTGTCCTGGCCGCACAGTCGTTTTCTGTCACCTTTCCCCAAGGAGTAAGCACGCCGCCTCTTGATGGCCGCCTGTTGCTGTGCCTCTCCACGGACCCGAGCGACGAGCCGCGCAACCAGATCGACGACACCATGCGTTCGCAGATTGTCTTCGGCTTGACCGTCGATGGGTGGCAACCCGACAAGCCCGCCGTAGTGGACGCTACTGCCTGGGGCTATCCCATACGCAGCCTCAAAGACGTTCCTCCCGGCGAGTATTACGTTCAGGCAGTGCTGAACAAGTACGAGACCTTCCATCGCAGTGACGGAAAAACCGTTAAGCTGCACCCGGACCAGGGCGAGGGCCAGCACTGGAACATCTCACCCGGCAACCTCATCTCCAAGCCAATGAAGGTCACCGTCAAACCGGGCGCTTCCATCTCCATCGCGCTCACCGAGGTGATTCCGCCCATACCCACGCCGGCTGACACGAAGTACGTTCGCCATATCCGCATTCAGAGCGCGGCGCTGACAAAATTCTGGGGCCGGCCGATGTTCATCAGCGCCATTGTGCTGGTGCCCGAAGGCTTCGACGCGCACCCCAACGCCCACTTCCCGCTGATCATCTTCCACGACCACTTTGTGGACAATTTCGACGACTTCCGCACCACCCCGCCGGACCCGAACCTGAAACCCGACTACAGCGAGCGCTTCCATCTGGCCGGCTACAACGGCATCCAGCAGGAGGAGGCGTACAAGTTCTATCAGAAGTGGATTTCGCCCGGCTTTCCGCGAGTGCTGATCGTCAAGATTCAACACGCCAACCCGTTCTACGACGACTCCTACGCCGTGAACTCGGCCAACGTGGGACCGTATGGCGGCGCTATCGAGAACGAACTGATTCCGGCGATTGAAAAGCAGTTTCGCGCCATCGGACAGGGCTGGGCGCGGTTTACTTATGGCGGCTCGACCGGAGGCTGGGAGGCGCTGGCCGTGCAGGTCTTCTATCCTGAGCACTACAACGGCGCATTTGCCTCTTGCCCCGACCCTGTCGACTTCCACGCCTACACCGACATCGACATCTACAACGACAAGAACTTCTATTACCTGGAAGGCGCGCATAAGCGCGAGGCGCAGTCGGCCATGCGCGACTACCTGGGCCACACCTTGATCACCAACGAGGAGATCAACGGTTACGAGCTGGCTCTCGGCGATCATGGCCGGAGCGGCGAGCAGTACGACATCTGGCAAGCGGTCTTCGGGCCGGTGGGCGAGGACGGCTACCCTGCCCCCATCTACGACAAGGTGACCGGAGAAATCGACCACAAGGTTGCCGAGTATTGGCGCGAGCATTATGACCTGGAAGCGATTCTGGAGCGAAACTGGACAAAACTAGGCCCCGATTTAGCGGGCAAGATCCACATCTATGTTGGTTCCGACGACACATACTTTCTCAACAATGCCGTTTATCTCATGGAAGATTTTCTGAAGTCAACGAAGAACCCACCCTACGGCGGTGAAGTGGCCTACGGCCCGCGTGCCGAACATTGCTGGAACGGTGATCCCACGCTGCCCAATGCATACTCGCGCCTGCACTACAACACAATGTACCTGCCCAATATCCTCGACCGTATCCAGAAGACCGCACCCAAGGGAGTAGACCTGACCAGTTGGCGGTATTGATGATGGGTCGGACGCGCGGAGAATAAAGGGCCGCTAACTGGCGGACTCGGCGTCTAGTCGTTTCACGTAGATGAGCGCAGCACGGCCCGCGGGGTAATAGTCCTCCTCGCGGCCTTCACAACCGTAGCCTTGCGCCTCATAGAGTCGGATCGCGGCTGTGTTTCCCTCCTCCACATGCAGCCAAATCAAGCGAGCCCCAGCGAGGCGCGCTGAGCCCTCGATACGGTTGAGCAACTCGCGGCCGATGCCCCGGCCGCGAGCATCGCGTGCGACTTCTACGGTCTGAATATAGGCTCTGAACCCGCTTTTTCCATCGGTCCAATCGACAACGGCAAAGCCCAACGTTTGCCCAGACTCTTCCGCGATCCAGGTGGCTGCACGAGCGCGCTGGACAAGCAGCCGCATATACCGCCGGCTGAAACGGCTTGGCTGCTCGAAGCAGGCCTCTTCGAGCGCGTAAAGCTGCTCAAAGTCGACGGGAGTGTACAGGCGGTAAATCACCCTCCAACTCTAAGGCAGACGGCAAGCAAAGAGCCATCCCCTCGAGAGGACGGCTCTTTGTCTGCGAAACCAAAAGGCCTGCGAATGGATGCGCCGATCAACGGCACAGAACTATACCTTGGCTTCCAGGTCCGCGATTACGTCGAAAAAGCGCTGATCAAGGCGGCGGTTGGTGGCGATCGCTTCCTTGATGGTGATATCGGTGATGTCGAGGCCCTTGAGCACAGCGATGCGGCCCCACTTCTTGTCGTGGACCATGTCGATGGCGTGCAGGCCATAGCGCTGGCCGAGCAGCCGGTCGTAAGCTGTGGGAACGCCGCCGCGCTGGGTGTGGCCCAGGCAGACCGAGCGAGTCTCGTAACCGGTTCTCTTCTCGATCTGGTTGGCCAGTTCCTCGCCGATGCCGGCCAGGCGCGCGTGCCCGAATGCGTCCAGGTTTGCCGCTTCGTCTATCACCTGTCCCACATCGGGTAGAGCGCAGCCTTCGGCCACCACCACCACGCCATAGTGCTTGCCGTGGTCGTAGTTGTGCTTGAGCAGCGCGCAGACGTGGTCAAGATTAATTTCCTTTTCAGGAACAAGGATGACGTGTGCGCCGCCGGCCACGCCGGAGGCGTAGGCGATCCAGCCTGCATCGCGACCCATTACCTCGACCACCACCACACGGTTGTGCGAGTCGGCAGTCGTATGGATACGGTCGATAGCCTCGGTAGCGATCATTACGGCGGTATCGAAGCCGAAGGTCTGGTCAGTGCCGTTGATGTCGTTGTCAATGGTCTTGGGCACGCCAACGCTGGGAACGCCGTGCTCGTTCAGGTAGAGGTTCACCGACTGCGTGTCGTCGCCGCCCAGGGCGATCAGCGCATCGATTTTGTTGGCCTTCAGAACCTTCTGCACCTTCTCGATACCGCCGGGAATCTTCTTCACGTTGGTGCGCGAGGAGTGCAGGATGGTGCCGCCCTTCAACTGGATGCCGTCAATATTTTCCAGCGTGAGCGGAATGAACGTGTTGTCGAGCACGCCGCGCCAGCCGTTGAGAAAGCCGATGAATTCATCGCCATAGTGGTTGATGCCCTTCCGCACGGCGGCATAGATCACCGCATTCAGTCCGGGGCAGTCGCCGCCGCCGGTCAACAAAGCAACTCGCATCGTAAAAATCTCCTCATGGAAGGCGCGGTTTATGAAGCCGTGCCGGGAATATGGCTTTGAATCATGAGTTCAGAACGGAAAAACGTCCAGACTCGACGCCTTATCTAGTTTACTCCGCCACTGTAAAGAAAAATCGTGACCACGCTCACGCTAGTTCCGGCATCATTCCCTTGTTGGGAAGGCCCTGGAATGATTCAATAGGGTATGCCCGGAACCGGAGCACTTTTATTGCTGGCCTTCGCCAGCCTGGTCGTCGTTGTCTTGCTGATCCTGTTGCAGTTGACCCGGCTCGGATTTCTGGTCCGCTCCACCATTCCCGACCGCCCGCGGCAACGCATGTTCCTCGCCTCGGTCTCATTCCTGTTGACTTTTGTTGGGATCCGTCTCCTCGTGTGGATGATCGTTTACCACGCAGGGCCATTTCAGTGGGTAGTGGTGCGTGGGCGGCACATTCACCACCTGGTCTGGGGAATCCTAATTCTGCTGCTGGTCGGTTACGGCTGGCTGATGGACCTGGGGCGGGCCCACTCGCCGCTTTCCATCTTTTTCAGCCGACTGATGTCGGTCGGCTATGGCGTGGGCGCGGCGCTGACTCTGGACGAGTTTGCGATCTGGCTCGACCTGGAGCCAGATGCTTACTGGTCTCGCACCGGGCGGCTCTCAATCGACGCCATCATTCTCTTCGGCAGTATCCTGGCCGTGGGCGCAGGGGGCGCGCCCTTCTTCAGAGGCCTGGGCCGTATCTGGGCCAAACGAGCCCTTTTTGGCAAGGAACTGGGCCGGGGCCTGACCTTCCCTATTCGCCGCGCGCGGTTGCTTCGTCCGCGTAAAGTGCGCCGATCAGGTCCGCGTATCGCTCCGTAATCACGCGCCGCTTGAGCTTCATTGAGGGCGTCAGCTCGCCGGAGTCCTGCGTCCACTCGTCGGCCACCACGCGGAAGCGCTTGAGGCTCTCAAAGTTGGCCAGAGTACCGTTCACCTCACGCACGATTTCGGCATAGAGGGCAATCACCCGGCTGTCTGCCACCAATCCAGCACGATTCTTTGGATCGACGCCATGGTGGCTGGCCCACTGCTCCAGCGCAGCGAAATTAGGAGAGACAATCACCGAAATGAACTTGTGCCTGTCGCCCACCAAAGCGGCCTGCGCCACCAGTATGCTGTTCTTGAGTTTGTTTTCAATCGGCTGCGGCGCCACCAGCTTGCCGCCTGAGGTCTTCAATAGCTCCTTCTTGCGGTCGGTGATGTAAAGGAAGCCATCCTCGTCCATGTGGCCGATGTCGCCTGTGCGGAACCAGCCCTCCTCGTCGAAGCCCTCGGCGGTTGCTGCCGGCTTCTGCCAGTAGCCGGAAAAGACCGACGGTCCGCGAACCAGCAACTCCCCGTCCGAAGCCAGCTTCAGTTCGATATTCGTCAAGGGCAGGCCTGCGGCGCCCATGCGGTGGCTAACGGGCGTGTTCAGGGCAATAACCGGCGAGGTCTCGGTCAGCCCGTAGCCCTCCCAGAGAGCAATCCCCACTGAAGCAAACCATTGGGCGGTATCGATGCCCAGCGGCGCCCCGCCGCAGACGAAAATCCTCACCCGCCCGCCAAAGGCCTCGCGAACCTTGGAATAGGCCAGCTTGCTGGCCAGCTTCCACCGCTGCGAGGAGGGCCGACGGCCGTCATAAACCGCGTCGCGATGGCGGGCGCCTACCCTCAAAGCCCAGGCGAGTATCCGTTTCTTGATCGGCGAAAGCCCAGCGCGGCGTTCCACCTCCTGGCGAATCTTCTCAAAAACCCTCGGTACACCCACAAAGACCGTAGGCCGGATCTCGCGCATGGCCTCAGGCAGCTTATCGAACTTTGAGCAATAGGCCACCTGCACCCCGTAGGAGTACATCACATAGTCCAGCGCGCGAGCCGTGACGTGTGAGAGTGGCAGGAAGGAGATCAAGGCGTCCGTGGGACCGAAGTCAAAATCGTCCGCGACAATATTCTGATTCGAAGCAATGTTGTGGTGGGTAAGCGCCACGCCCTTGGGCTCGCCGGTCGTCCCGGAGGTGTAAATCAACGTGGCCACGTCCTTGGGCTCGACGGAGTGCGCGAGCGCGTCAAAGACCGGGTCCCGTTCAGCTCCGCGCTCATCGGCCCCGGTCAACACTTCTCTGAAAGCGACCGCCCCCTCGGGTGCCGGGGAGTCCATGATCAGTATCCTTCTGAGCTGCGTCAGGCTGCGGACGGCGTTCAGCTTGTCGAACTGCTGCCGGGTGGAAACCACGGCAATGCGGCAGCCCGCATCCGCCACCAGCGCGGCGATCTGCTCGCCGGTCAGCGTGGGGTAGATGGGCACATCCACAGCGCCGATGGCCAGCGTGGCAAAGTCTGTGACGGCCCACTCCCAGCGATTCTCGGCAATCAGGGCGATGCGGTCGCCCTTTTGCACGCCCCAGCTGAGAAATGCCTGAGCCAGTGCACGGACCCGCTGGTAAAGCTGGTCTGAAGAGATGGGCTGCCAAAGGCCAAACTCGTCCTGCCAGAGGACGGCGCGGGGGTTGGAGGCCGCGGCAACGCGGCTAAACAAGTCATTGATGGTGGAGAGCGAAAGGTTTTGTGTCATTTTTGATCGAGTGGAACGCGCGGAGCTTCTTCACCGCGAACATTCGAGAGTGTATCAGCGCGGACGTGCCGCAGTCCCAAAATAATTTTGCCTTCTCTGTATTTCTTTGGCGCGCGGCCGGCCTTGCATACTTATGCACCCATGCTGTATATTTATTCACACGAGGACGCACTGCAATCCATGCTCCTCGTCTTTCCGGAAGTGGTTGATGAAGACCCTGCGACACAATGCGATTCGTGAACTGGTGGCCGCCTCACTGGTGGCCAACCAGGACGAGTTGCGTCGCAAACTGCGCCGCCGCGGCTTCGCGGTAACCCAGGCTACGCTCTCGCGCGACATTCACGAATTGCGCCTCTCGAAGGGCCCTGGCGGCTATTCCTTGTTGAATGGCGCCGGTCCGGCAATTGAGGACAATAGCCCGCCCTCGCTGACGGAGATGATGGAAGGCTTCGGGCTGCGCGTACGGCGAGCGATGAACCAGGTGGTGTTGACCGCGGTAGCGGGCGGGGCCCAACCGTTGGCCGCGGCTCTGGACCGTGAAGGTTGGACCGACGTTGTGGGCACCATCGCCGGCGACGATACGGTGCTGGTGATCTGCTCCGACATTCACCATGCGACCGATGTTGAAGCGCGATTGAGGACGATGCTGGAATCATGACCAATACGGTGCAAACAGCGGTAGTGGGAGTCACGGGGTACGCCGGTGCGGAATTGGCCGGACTGCTGCTGAGGCATCCCCGTCTCAAAGGCGTTCCACCGGTATTCGCCGGGCGCGTGGACGAAAAAGATGCAGCCAGAGGCGGCGTACCTCTGCGCGAGATCCACCCCCAACTGGCCGATCGCAACGGAAGCGGCGCCCTCAAGCTCGAGCCGTTCTCCTGGGAGCTTCTTGCCCGCCGGGGCGTCAGCGTTCTGTTTCTCGCCACGCCGCACGAGCAATCGCGGGAATGGGCGCCCGAGGCGCTCAAGCGCGGCCTGCGCGTGATTGACCTGAGCGGAGCCTGGCGGCTGACCAACGCGGTCAACCGCGCCGTCTATGCTTTCGAGGACAACGACGCCGAACTGGCTGCGAAAACGCAGGCGCAGGCGGTTTACGGCATGCCCGAGCTTCATCGCGCCGAGATTGCCGGAGCGCGCCTCATTGCCAATCCGGGCTGTTATGCGACCTCCATTATCCTCGCCCTCCGCCCGCTGGTGTCCGCGGGACTGGTTGACTTGTCGCGCGGCATTGTCGCCGATGCCAAGAGCGGAGTGAGCGGCGCGGGCAAAGCGCCCACGGCCAGGACGCATTTCATGCACGCGGCCGACAATTTCTCCGCCTATGGAGCCTTCACCCATCGTCATACCGGCGAATTACTGGAGCAGGTCGGCATTGACGCTAGCGAAATCATCTTCACACCGCACTTGTTGCCGATTCCGCGGGGAATTCTCTCCACCATTTATGTGCATTTCCGCGAGCCGCAGACCAAGACCGGCATCGCGAAGGTGTATGAGAAATTCTTCGCCGGCAGCCCGATGGTCCGGCTTTATGACAAGGCGCTCCCTCAGATTCAATACTCGGTTCGCACCAATTACGCGGACATCGGCTTTCAACTCGCCGCCGACGGCCGTCGCGCGGTCGTCGTCAGTTGCCTGGATAACTTGCTGAAGGGCGCATCAGGTCAGGCCGTGCAGAATCTGAACGTCATGCTTGGCTGGCCCGAATCGGAAGGTCTTGAATGAAACTGGCAGCGGAGGGCTCTGAATGAAGTATGTCGTCAAATTAGGTGGAGCGGGCCTGGAAACTCCGTCGCTTCTGGAGGGCTGTACGCGCGCCATCGCCGAACTGGCGCGGGACGGCCATCAGGTTGCCGTGGTCCACGGCGGCGGTCTGCAATTGACGCGCATGCTCAAGGCGCTCGGCAAACAGAGCCAGTTCATCGACGGCCTGCGCGTCACTGACGCCGAAACCCGCGATGTGGCGCTGATGGTTCTGGCCGGAAAAGTGAACAAGCAGCTCGTGGCTGGCCTGGGCGCTCTGGGCGTCCCTGCCATGGGTTTGTCGGGCGGCGACGGGTTAATCTTTCGCGCACGCAAGAAGCGAACCACGCCCGACCTGGGCTATGTGGGCGAGATTGCCGCGAGCGACCCGCGCTGGTTGGAAGCAATTTGGAATCTGAACGGCGTACCAGTGCTGTCCTCCATGGCTCTCGGATTTGACGGCGAATACTACAACGTCAACGCCGACGAGATGGCCGCGGCCTGCGCCATTGCCTGTCGCGCCGACGCGCTGGTCTTCCTCACCGACGTGCCCGGCGTCAAGGGCGCGAATGGCGCGGTGCTGCGTTGGCTCTCCATCGATCAGATTGCGGAGATGGCCACCAGCGCCGTCATCTCCGGCGGCATGTTGCCCAAACTCAGCGCCTGCCGTGAGGCTCTTTTGAACGGCGTAAAACGTGTAAGAATTTTGCCTGCAGATGCTGCATCGTCGCTTCCTGACCTGTGCAGCTCCCGCGTAACCCACGGCACCGAAGTGATGGTGGCCTGAGGAGAAATGAAATTGGACAAATTGAACAAGCTCGAACAAATTCAAGCCGCCGAAGCGCGGCTGCTGCTTTCCACTTACGACCGCAACCCCATACTCTTCGTGCGCGGCGAAGGCGTCCACATCATCGACGAGCAGGGCGAGCGCTATCTTGACCTGTTGAGCGGCATCGGCGTCAACGCGCTCGGCTACGCGCATCCTGCCATCGAGGAAGCCATCGCCAAACAGAGCCACGCGCTCATCCACACCTCGAACCTCTATTATCACGAGGGCCAGGCGGAGCTTGCACTGCGGCTCACGGAGCGCACCGGCCTGGATCGCGTCTTCTTTTCGAACACCGGTACCGAGGCTTGGGAGGGCGCACTCAAGCTGGCACGCGCGCATGCCGGACTCATGCGCAGCGAAGGTAAGCAGATTGGAACCAAGTTTCTCGCCCTCGAACAGAGCTTTCACGGCCGCACCTTCGGGTCGATGTCCACAACCCACAAGGCCAAGTACCGCGAGCCCTTTGCCCCCGGCGTTCCCGGCGTCGAGTTTGTGAAGTTCAACGACATCGCCGACTTGCGCGCCAAATTCTCCAATGAAGTGTGCGCCATCCTCGTCGAAACCATCCAGGGCGAAGGCGGCATACGCCCCCTTACACAAGAGTTCTTTGCCGAAGCGCGCGCGCTGGCCAGTTCGACCGGGGCTTTGCTGATCGCCGATGAAATTCAATGCGGCATGGGCCGCACCGGCAAATGGTGCGCCTATCAGCACTACGGCATTCAACCCGATGTCACCACGCTGGCAAAACCGCTTGCCGGCGGCATTCCTCTGGGCGCGATTGTTTGCACGGAAGAGGCAGCGCGCGCCATTCACACAGGCATGCATGGCACCACCTTCGGCGGCGGTCCCCTGGCCTGTGCCGTGGCCATCGCCGTTATCGACACTATCGAAAAGGATCACCTGCTGGTTCACGCAACCGAGGTCGGCAACTACTTCCTTGCGCAACTTCGCGCCCTGGCCTTGCGCCACAACGCAATTGTGGATGTGCGTGGCCAAGGCCTGATGATCGCGGCCGAAATCAGTTCGGCCGAACTGGCCAAACTTATCGTTGCCGAGATGCTCAAGCGGCACATTCTCATCAACTGCACCAGCGACACGGTTCTGCGATTCTTGCCGCCCTATATATTGCAGCGCACTCACGTGGATGCAGCAATCGCCGCACTGGACGAAATCTTCACCGAACATACCGCTCACAGCGGCACACAAACCGCAGCCTATGCGGCAACGCAGGCCGCAGGAGGTAAAAACAATGGCTAGCAGAGCAGTCCTTGAACGCCGGGAGTCGGCGATTCCCGTTCAGAAAGACCCCGATATTCTTGCCGCGGCGACGCGTCTGGCTGGCGAGGATCTGTGCTCCATCGCCGATCTATCGAGCGCGGAAGTGCGTGCCATTCTCAAGTTGGGCCATGACGTAAAGCGCAATCCCTGCGAGTACCGCCATGCGCTCGACGCCAAACAGATGGTGCTGATGTTCGAGAAGGCCAGCCTACGCACGCGCCTCAGCTTCGAGGCTGGCATCAATACTCTGGGCGGCAACGCGATCTTCGTCGATCAGACCAGCGTGCAGTTGGGCGAGCGCGAATCCATTGCCGACGTGGCGCACAATGTCGAGCGCTGGGTGGATGTGATCGTGCTGCGCACGTACGCGCACGATACCATCACCGAAATGGCCGCCAACGCGCGCGTGCCGGTCATCAATGCGCTCTCTGATTTCGAGCATCCCTGCCAGGCTTTGGCCGACTTTATGACTCTCGACGAGCACTTCGGCTCCGCTGCCGGACTCAACTTTACCTATGTGGGCGACGGCAACAACGTCTGCCACTCGCTGATGCTCACCGGCGCGCAACTGGGCGCCAATGTCACCGTGGCCACGCCCCGCGGCTACTCGCCCGATATCGAAATTGTCACCATCGCACGCGAAATTGCCCAAGCCAACGGCTGCGAACTCCGCCTGTTGCAGGACCCGCAGGCCGCCGCAGAAGGCGCAGACGCAATCTACACCGACGTGTGCGTGAGCATGGGTTTTGAGCACGAGTCGGCCAAGCGAGCGCCCATCTTCCGGCCCTTCCAGGTGAACGAAGCTCTGATGCAGAAAGCCGCGCCCCGTGCAGTCTTCATGCACTGCCTGCCCGCGCGCCGCAACGACGAGGTCACCGACGCGGTCATCGACGGCCCTCAGTCCATCGTCTTCGATCAGGCTGAGAACCGCTTGCATGCGCAAAAGGCATTGCTGCTTCTGCTGCTCGGCGGACTGGCCAACACGACCAGTTTTAGTCAATCAGTCCGCAGCTAGCGATTCTTTGAGTCTGCTGTTTGCTCACAACAGATCGCTAGTAACCGATAACAACAGGAGAGATTATGGCAAGGAAAGTCGTACTTGCATACTCCGGAGGCCTCGACACCTCCATCATTATTCACTGGCTCATTGCCTCGAACTGGAAATCTGTAAGCGAACAGTTAAATTCTTTCTGAGGTTTCGCAAGCATGACCGTAATTCTCGAATCCCTGCCCATCGGCCAGAAAGTCGGCATCGCCTTCTCTGGCGGGCTGGACACCTCCGCCGCCCTGCACTGGATGAAGCAGAAGGGAGCTATCCCCTACGCCTACACGGCCAACCTGGGCCAGCCTGACGAAACCGACTACGACGCCATTCCGCGCGCGGCCCTCGTGTATGGCGCCGAAAAGGCTCGCCTCATAGACTGCCGCGGCCCACTCGTTCGCGAAGGTATCGCCGCGCTGCAAGCCGGGGCCTTCCACATCACCACCGCCGGCGTCGCCTACTTCAACACCACCCCCATCGGTCGCGCGGTCACGGGCACCATGCTGGTGGCCGCCATGAAAGAGGACGATGTCCACATTTGGGGCGACGGCTCCACCTTCAAAGGCAACGACATCGAGCGCTTCTACCGCTACGGCCTGCTCGTCAATCCCAGCCTCCAGGTCTACAAGCCCTGGCTTGACGCCGCTTTCATCGACGAATTAGGCGGCCGCGCCGAGATGTCTGTTTTCATGCAGCGCTCCGGCTTCGCCTATAAAATGTCAGCGGAAAAGGCCTACTCGACCGACTCCAACCTGCTTGGCGCAACCCATGAAGCCAAAGACCTGGAGTTCCTTTCTTCGTCCGTCAAGATCGTCGTCCCCATCATGGGCACGGCATTCTGGCGCGATGATGTCGAGATCCCGCGCGAAGAGGTCACCATTCGCTTCGAAGAGGGCTCGCCCGTAGCCCTCAACGGCCAGCAATTCGACTCGCCTGTCGCCCTCCTCCTTGAAGCAAACCGCATCGGCGGCCGCCATGGGCTCGGTATGTCCGATCAGATTGAGAATAGGATCATCGAAGCCAAGAGCCGCGGCATCTATGAGGCCCCGGGCCTCGCACTACTCTTCATTGCTTACGAGCGCCTCATCACCGGCATTCACAACGAGGACACCATCGAGCAGTACCGCGACAATGGCCGCAAGCTCGGCCGTCTGCTCTACCAAGGCCGCTGGTTCGACTCACAGGCCATCATGCTCCGCGAATCCGCCCAGCGCTGGGTCGCCAAACCCCTCACCGGCGAGGTCACACTCGAGCTGCGCCGCGGCAACGACTACTCCATCCTCAACACTGAGTCGCCCAACCTCACCTTCCATCCCGAGCGCCTCAGTATGGAGAAGACTGAATCCACCTTCTCCCCGCGCGATCGCATTGGACAACTCACCATGCGCAACCTCGACATTACCGACACCCGGGAGAAGCTCCTTACCTACGCCAAAACAGGCCTCCTCACGCTCAGCAAAGGCAGCGAAATGCCCCAACTCAATAGCGGCAAGGAGAAGGAATAGTATGAGGTACGCTTAAAGAAATGTTCAACGAACAACAATCCGGGAAGATGTGGTCGGGCCGTTTTCGCGAGCCGCTTGATGCGGAGTTCGAAAGCTGGCAGCGGTCTATTGTTTTCGATTGGCGGCTTCTCGACGAGGAGATAGTCGCCAGCAAGGCGCACGCATCCGCTCTCTTTGCCGCGAAGATTCTCACAAAAGATGAGACAACGGAGCTGCGCGCTGCGCTCGATGCTATTGCCGCCGAGTACGCATCGGAGGCGGGCAAAGCGTTGGTGCGCGATCACGCCACCGCCGAAGACATTCATCACTTTGTGGAACTTAAGCTCGTGGAACGCATCGGCTCCCTGGGACTCAAGCTGCACACAGGCCGCAGCCGCAACGAACAGATCGCCACCGATCTTCGCCTCTACGTGCGCGGCCAGATTAACCTGGTCGTTGAAGGGCTGGCCGAGTGGGCTCACGCGCTGGTCGAGCAGGCCCGCGCCGCCGGCGACTCTGTGATGCCCAGCTACACACATATGCAACGGGCTGAGCCAGTGCTTGCGACGCATTGGCTACTCGCCTACGTAGAGATGGCTCTGCGCGATGCTGGGCGACTCCGCGATTGCGCCGCACGGTTAAACTATTGCCCGCTTGGTTCAGGTGCGGTAGCCGGCGCGACGCTCGCCCTGGACCGCACGATTGCCACAAAAGAGTTAGGATTTGCCGCGCCCACCGGCAACTCCATCGACGCCACCAGTGACCGCGATTTTATTTTGGAATATCTGCAAGCGCTGACACTCGTCGGTCTGCATCTGAGCCGTTTTGCGGAAGAAATCACGCTCTTCGCCACAGCGGAGTTTGGCTTTATTACTCTTCCGGAGGCGTTTTCGACAGGCTCCAGCGCGATGCCGCAGAAAAAGAACCCTGACCTTACTGAACTGATTCGCGGCAAAGTCGGCCGCATCCACGGCGCCGCTGAGGCAGTGACACTGCAACTGAAAGGCTTGCCTCTGGCATATAACAAAGACTTACAGGAGACGCAGGAGCCAGCATTTTCTGTCGACTTTGTGCCGCGGATGCTCACGATCGTGGCGCGCTTTACGGCCGCCCTTCAATTCAATCGCGAGCGCATGAGCGAAGCTGCGCAGTCGGGCTATCTGAATGCTATGGCCGCTGCCACCTATCTCGTCCACAAGGGCGCTCCCTTTCGCACAGCACACGAGAAGATCGGCCATGCAGTGCGTTTCGCCCTCGAGAAAGGTGTCGAACTCGGCTCGCTCACCCTCGACGAACTTCGCAAGTTTGGCACGGAATTTGAGGAAGATTTTTTCGCCGCCGTCACGCTCACAGCCACGCTCGATTGCCACAACGTGACCGGAGGAACAGCGCGCGAGCGCGTGCGCCAAGCACTAGCCATCGCGTCTGAACGCATCGAGGGTCTCGGCGCGCACACCAGCACTCAGGAGGCCGTTCATGCTGGTTCGTAAAGCCCTGCTCACAGACGCCACCAACGTCTGTGACCTGGTCAATTCGCTTTCGGGCGACGGCACGCTGCTAAAGCGCTCCTTCGCGGAAGTCTGTGAAAACATCCGCGATTTCACCGTCGCCCTCTCCGATGGCGGTATCTTCCTCGGGTGCGGCGCGCTGCACTTTTACGGGCCTCACTTGTGCGAAGTGCGCTCCATCGTGGTCAAGCCCGCAGCCAAGAGCCAGGGCGCGGGCGGACGCATTCTCACGGCGCTCATCGAGGAGGCCGAGGAGCACGACATTCAATCCGTCTGCCTTTTCACGCGCATACCTGACTTCTTTTTCAAATACGGATTCCGTACCGTCGAAGACAAGTCCGAGCTGCCCGACAAGATCTTCAAGGATTGCCAGAGCTGCCCGCGCCTGCACCGTTGCGACGAGGTGGCCATGGTCCGCGGACGCATCCCACGCATCTCGATTCTGGGGCCACGCGAAGAAGCGCAGCAGTTAGTCAAGTTTTCCGGCTGACTTCGACTGATTCAGCATCGCCGCCGCCACCGAGACCTGGCCATAACTCAGCCCTCCATCTCCTGGGCTGACCTGGATGTGATGAAAGACCTCGAAGCCCGCAGCCTCTAACTTCACCCGGAGCAGCTGCGCCAGCCTCTTGTTGTGCATGCACCCGCCGCTCAGTGCGACCTGACTAACTCCTGTCGCCGCGCGCGCCATTGCCACAACTTGCACGAAACCCGCAGCCACGCCGGCATGGAACCGTGCCGCAATCCGCGGCTTGCTCACACCAGCGCGCAAGTCCTCAACTAACTCATGCCATAACGGATCGGCGCTGATTCGCATCGGCTCTCGCGCGGTCCAGTCCCCGCCAATGAACTTCATCGCATAGCCTGGCTCATCGTCCGGCTCATCGACAGCGATGCCTTCGAGTTCAATGGCCGCCTGCGCTTCGTAATCCACCACGCGGCGATTCAGCACGACGGCGGCTACTGCATCGAAGAGACGTCCTAGGCTCGACGTGAGCGGAGTGTTCACGCCGCGCTCGATCATCCGCGCGAGTACTCTCGCCTCCTTCTCGTTCGCCCCAGATAGCGTAGCTGCTGATTCCAGATCAAAGCCCGATGCGCGGATTGCCGCAAACGCCATGCGCCATGGCTCTTTGATTGCCGCCTCACTTCCGGGCATGGGGACATAATCGAGATGCGCGAACCGCTTGAAACCTTCCAGCCGGGCAATCAATACTTCCCCGCCCCAAATCGTTCCATCAGTACCGTAACCAGTGCCATCAAGCGCGAGGCCGATCACTGGCCCTTCGAGGCCGTGTTCGGACATGCAACCGGCAACGTGTGCATGATGATGCTGTACGGCAATCAGCGGCAGCCCTCGCTCTTGCGCCCATTCCTTTGCCCAGTGAGTTGACAGATAACCGGGATGCAGGTCATGAACCACAGTGTGTGGCTCGATTTCAAACGTCCGCATCAGGTGGTCGAGCGATTCGCGGAAGAATTCGAGTCCCGTCAAGTTCTCCAAATCACCTAGATGCTGGCTCTGGTAGGCAAACCGCCCACGCGCCAAAGCAAAGACATCTTTCAAATGTCCGCCGACAGCCAGCATTGGCAGCGTATCGAATGGCAGTGGCACACCCAACGGCACATAGCCGCGCGCTCGCCTGACCAGTTGCGGAGCGCCATCCACGACTGCGGCCACCGAATCGTCGCACCGTTGCAGAATTTCGCGATCGTGCATCAGGAAGGCATCTGCGATTCCGCCAAGGCGCGCCAAAGCCTCATCATTGTCGAAGGCTATTGGCTCCTCGCTGAGGTTGGCCGACGTCATCACCAGCGCGCGGACGCGGGGATCGGTGAAGAGAAGATGTTGCAGCGGCGCGTACGGCAAATACACGCCCAGCCACGGAATCCCCGGCGCGACGCCCTCCGCGATGCCGCAGCCCTCGCGGCGCGTGGCGAGCACGATGGGTCGCGCAGGAGTGGCGAGTAGTGCTTCTTCCTCGGAATTCAGGGTACACGCCGCTCGAGCCGCATCCAGATCGCGCACCATCACAGCCATTGGCTTTCCATAGCGACGCTTGCGCTCGCGCAGGCGCATCACAGACGACTGGTTGGTTGCATCCACGCTCAGATGAAAACCACCTATCCCTTTGATGGCCATGATTTGGCCTGCAACCAGTCGATCGATGCAGGCTGTCACGGCATCGCCCGAGGCAATCTTTGTGCCGTCTGCCCCCACCAGCCAGACCTGCGGCCCGCACACCCAGCAAGCATTGGGCTGCGCATGGAAGCGCCTGTTTAGAGGATCGTCATACTCCCGCTGGCACTCCGGGCACATGGGAAACTTTGCCATCGATGTCTGCGGCCGATCGTAGGGAATGCGCCGCGTGATGGTGAAGCGCGGCCCGCAATTGGTGCAGTTCAGAAACGGATAACGGTAGCGCCGGTCGTTCGGGTCCAGCAACTCACGCAGGCAATCCGGACACGTAGCCGCGTCGGCCGGAATCCCGGTACTCACACGTCCCAGCACCTCGCTGGCCACAATCCGAAAACCCGTATCTCCGACAAGGGCCAGCTCGCGCACCGCGACCGAGTCGATCCGCGCCAAAGGTGGCACCTGGGAGCGCAGCCGGGCGAGAAACGCCTCCACCCGCTCCTTGAGCCCTTCGATCTCGATGGTCACCCCGTCGGTATCGTTGCCGACAAACCCCGCCAGCCCCTCCTCCAGGGCCAGACGGTAGATAAACGGCCGGAACCCTACACCTTGCACCACGCCGCGCACCACGAGCGCTGCGCGTCGTCGCAGCAGCGCTTCGTCCAGTTCTCGTCCTGGTGGAATTTTGCCGGTCAAGTAACTGCCTCGCACCGGAAACCAGCATAACGCATCGGCACTCACTTGTATCAGTACCCGGGAGCCACACTTCAGCCGCTGTCTCATACAGCACAGGCCTTGGGAAGAATAAGGCTAATCTGGAATAGAAGGACTGCAGGGAGTGTTGGGATGATGCGCATCAAATGGTATTGCGTGGCACGGGAGGTTGTGGCTGTTTCTTTTCTGGCCCTGCTGGGAACCGCCGCTGCTGCGGCCCAGCAACCCGACAGTTCAACTGTCATTCGAGCCGTTGACGCGGCGGTCATGGCAAGGATTGAAAGCATTGCGGGATACACCGTCACCGAGCACTATGCCGTCTACAGAAACAACGACGAGACCCACCCAGTGGCCGAAATGACCGTCAAAACAGACTACCGCGAGGAGACCGGCAAGAGTTATACCATCCTCTCCCAGAGTGGTTCATCGATCATACGGAGCCTGGTATTGGGCGCGATCCTGGACGCTGAAAAGCGCATAAACCTGCCCGCCAACCGGGAGGGCTCGTGGCTCACCTCCGCCAATTATGCGATGAAGCTGAAATCGAGCGCGACCGAACCGCTGGATGGACGGGAGTGCCATGCGCTCGCCATCACCCCCCAAAAAAAGGCTCCCAATATGATCGAAGGAACCTTGTGGGTAGACGCAAAGGACGGTTCTATTGTGCGCATCGAGGGCATCTCATCCCAAAGTCCCTCTGTGTTCACAGGCCCCGCTCACGTAATGCGCCAGTACGCCAATGTGAACGGCTTTGCCATGGCCACTCAGGCCCGGGCCGTTTCGAATAGCTTTCTCTTTGGCCGGACGACCGTAACCATCGACTATCGCGACTACCAGATTCAGCTTCGGCCTGCCAAGTGAGATAAACGGGCTGCATCTCCGCGCCAATCGAGCCGATTCTCGACTATACTGGGCCTTGTGACTCCAATTTTCGGCGACTGGAAACTCGATGCCGCCCTCGGCTCCTGCCTGGTGCTGGGGCTGCGCCACGGCTTCGACTACGATCATCTGGCCGCCATCTCCGACATTACCGCCGTGCAGCACAACTGGCGCAGCGGATTGCGTTTAGGCATGACCTACGCCCTTGGCCACGCCTTTACGGTGGCCGCCCTGGGCATCGCCGTCCTGCAGCTGCACCTGGGCCTTCCCGAGGGCCTGGACCACTGGACCGAACGGCTGATTGGCCTTACGCTCATCGTTCTGGGCATCGGCGTAGTGGCGGGGATTCTGCGCAAGGATGCGCACGGCCACTCGCACAGCCGCGTCGAGAGCCGCCTGGCCATCGCCATCAACGGGGTCCTGTGGATGGCTTGGCAGGTGCGCCGCTGCTGGAACCCTCAAGTCCCGCAACCCCAGCGTTTTCAATGGATGTATAACGGAAAGTCGGTCTTTGTCATCGGCATTCTGCACGGCGTTGGGGCCGAGACCCCCAGCCAGTTGGCGTTGTTTTTTCTCACCGCTAACCTCGGCGGCACCTCCCGTGGCATGATGGGCCTAGCGGCCTTCGCTATCGGCCTGGTGGCTATGAATGCGCTGATGACCGCAACCATGGGCGGAGCCTTTAGCTCAAGCGGACACCACCATCCCCGCCTCTACCATGCCATCGCATGGACCGGCGCTGCCTACAGCTTCATCATAGGCATCATCTTCCTCTTCGGGATTTCAGACCACCTGCCGTCGCTCGGATAGCGGCAAACCGCCCTTCCCAATCCGGCACGTTCTATCCCCTTGTCACAGAGTGGGATAGGTTACCACGCCAGGTGACCGTGGTCACGGATAAGAATTGCCCCTTCGCGTAAAAGATAGTTAGACATGGATGCCGTTGCGGCAGCGAACTCGCCGCCTGTTTGGCTCCGTGTACGGGAGGTTTCGTGCCTGCATTCACACCCCCACCGCTGCCCAGCAGCGACAACCGATGGAAGATCGTCAACGGCACCATGCGCAAGAATGGCTTTGCCCGTCACGCGCTCATTGAAACGCTTCACACCGTGCAGTCCGCGTTTGGCTATCTGGACGACGACTCGATTCGTTTTGTGGCCCGCTCCCTGCGCGTGCCTCTGAGCCAGGCCTACGGAGTGGTGACCTTTTACCACTACTTCAGCCTGAAGCCGCCGGGCAAGCACACGGCCACCATCTGCGCGGGAACTGCCTGCTACATCAAAGGCTCTGACAAACTGGTGGCCGCGGCTGAAAAGCGCCTGGGCATTACCCGTGGACAGACAACGAAGGATGGCCAGATCAGCTTGATGACCGCCCGTTGCGTGGGCGCTTGCAGCCGCGCGCCTGTGGTGTTGTGCGACGGCGAAGTAGTGGGTGAGGTGACTGCTGAACAGGTGCTCGAGCAACTCGAAAGGTGGGCTGTGGAATGACAATCGAAGAGCTCGAACAGGTGGCAAAGAGCGTTTGCCAGGAAAACGAGAAATACGATTTTGAAGTGAACGTCTGCATGGACCTGGCCTGCATGAGCCAGGGCGCGGACCGCTTGCGGGAGGCGCTGGAGAAAGCAGCCGGAGCATCGGACAAGCATGTGCTCGTCCGCCGCACCGGGTGCATGGGGCCGTGCTCCTCCGGGCCGCTGGTTCGCGTTGACCCCGAGGAAACTCTTTATCACCATGTGAATGCCGGCCATGCGGAGGCCATTGTGGCCAGCCTGGGCGGCGCGCCCGTACCCGAGCTGCAATGCGATTTGAACGACCACTTCGACCGGCAGGTGCGGGTGGTGCTGGAGAATGCCGGCCACATCGACCCGGAGAAGATCGACGATTACATTGCCCGCGACGGTTACAAGGCGCTCCTTACTGCACTGACTGAGATGACGCCCAGCGGCGTGATTCACCGCATCACCGAAAGCGGCCTCAGGGGACGCGGCGGCGGCGGCTATCCCACAGGGTTGAAGTGGGGCACGGTGGCCAAGGCCGGCGGCGAGCTGAAGTACGTGGTCTGCAACGGCGACGAAGGCGATCCCGGCGCGTTCATGGATCGCAGCGTGATGGAAGGCGACCCGCATCGCGTCATCGAAGGCATGGCCATTGCCGCCTACGCCGTGGGCGCCAGCAAAGGGTTCATCTATGTCCGGGCCGAGTACCCGGTAGCCGTCTCCCGGCTGACGACCGCGCTGCGCGACACGCGGCGCCGCGGCTTGCTGGGCAGCGGTATCTGCAACACGCCCTTTAATTTCGATGTTGAAATCCGCCTCGGCGCCGGAGCTTTTGTCTGCGGCGAAGAGACGGCGCTGCTGGCCTCCATCGAGGGCCGGCGCGGCGCGCCCAAACCGCGCCCCCCGTACCCGGCCGTCAGCGGCCTCTGGGGCAAGCCCACGCTCATCAACAACGTCGAGACCTTCGCCAACATCGCGCCTATTGTGCGCAATGGCGGCAAATGGTTTGCCAACATGGGCTCAGAGAGAAGCAAGGGCACCAAGGTCTTCGCCCTGACCGGCAAAATCGCCAACACCGGCCTGGTGGAAGTCCCCATGGGCATCAAGCTGAGGGAGATCATCGAGGTCATCGGCGGCGGCGTACCGGACGGGCATAAATTCAAGGCGGTGCAGACCGGCGGTCCTTCGGGCGGATGTATCCCCGCTGAAATGCTCGACCTCGGCGTCAGCTACGACGCTCTCATGGCGGTCGGCTCCATCATGGGTTCGGGCGGCATGATCGTCATGGACGACACCTCCTGCATGGTGAACGTAGCGCGATTCTTCGTCGAGTTCTGCATGACCGAATCCTGCGGCAAGTGCATCCCCTGCCGCGCGGGCACGGCGCAGATGTTCACCCTGCTGAGCCGCATCTGCGAAGGAGTGGGCACTATGGAAGATCTGGACTTGCTGGTGAGCTTGTGCGGCACCATCAAGGAAACCAGCCTCTGCGGGC
>Ga0224555_1000641_pt1 | contig 53831 bp, 53 predicted proteins | sample 714S23034metaG_FD_180687 | JGI IMG/M metagenome (GOLD analysis project Ga0224555, IMG submission 180687) | Peat soil microbial communities from Stordalen Mire, Sweden - 717 S2 30-34 | ecosystem: Environmental > Terrestrial > Soil > Wetlands > Peat | place: Sweden: Norrbotten County, Stordalen... | reverse complement strand
CACCGCCTGCCGCATGCGCTCAAAGATGCTTTTCTTTTCCGGTTCCTGGTCTTCTTTCAGGCTGCCAAACAACGTCTGAATCATGAGAACTGCGCCCTCAGTGCACCTTCATCGAGTGTAGCGAACCTATAGGGTGCGTGTTGTCAGGGCGGCGCCGGCTCAGACGAGCTCAGGCACCGGCTTTCTCATGCGGAACGAAACCGGACTCCGCACATTCTTCACTTCCAGTGCTCCGGTCTTCACCAGCTCGGAAAGTGCAATCACAACGACGGGGTCGTAACGCGTTCCGGAAAGACGCCTCAGGATATCCAGCACGTAGTCGGCATTCATCGCAGCCTGGTAGGGCCGCGGTGTTGTCATCGCGTCGAACGAATCGGCGACGGAGACGATCCGCGCCATGAGCGGAATCTGCTCTCCCTGAAGGCCGTACGGATAGCCCATCCCGTCCAGAGATTCGTGATGCAGCTCCACGCCTGGCACCAGGTCCTGCAGCATGGTGATGGGGCGCAGAATCGCCGCGCCTTTCACCGTATGCGCTTTGACGATTTCGAACTCCTCCGGTGTCAGCGGCGTGGTCTTCATCACCAGGTAGTCTTCGATCCCCAGGCAGCCGATGTCGTGCAGCAGCGCGGCCAGACGAATCTGTTCCACCTGATGCTCGTCGAGCCCGAGCTTCCAGGCGATGGCCGCTGCGTACGCCGCCACCCGCTCGGAATGCCCGCGCAGGTACGCGGTCCGCTCGTCGACCGCTTTAGCGACCATCCGCATCAGGTCCTTGAGTGTTTCGTAGTGGCTGCGAGCCTCCTCGGTTTTCTCGCTCGCTTTGTCGGCCAGAGCCTTCATAGTCTGGTGCCACGCAGGAATGACCTCGGCGAACAGATCGTCGCCCGCTTCCACCGGAGTTTCGCTGGAGGCCAGCGTGTGGACCAGGCGCTGGATACGTTTCTCCAGCCACACTGTCAACAGCAACGCGGCCGCCGCACTTCCTGCCAACTCGATAAACACAACGGCCCAGCCCGCGGCCACTACGCGCAGCGTGCGTTGCGCCAGCAGCATTGCGAGGACCGTTACTGAGGTCGCTCCCGCAAAGAGCGCGAGAAAGCGCGCAAACACACGCCAGCGAATTCGCATCTCCGGCAACGAAGAATGCCGAGCTGCGCGAGCGGGAACCTTTTGCATGCCAAGCCTTTCTCCGTCAGTCTACGAAGGTAAAGGCCTTTTTTCCTTCACCCGAAGGTGGTAAGGGTGTCCGCTGAGCGGGGCAAACAGGCCTTACCACCGTAATGGTGCAAAGGCATTCGACTTAAGTAACAGATCAGGCTGCCACGCTACTCGTCGCGACCCGGCCGCTGCATCAGCTCTTCAATGGCGCGTTGTGGCGCCTTGCCACGGATCAGAATGGCTTCCATTTGCTCGGCAATGGGCATTTCCACACCGTGCCGGCGCGCAAGGCCCAGAGCCGCCGACGTGGTTTTAACGCCCTCCGCGACTCGGCCTTCGAGGCCGGCCAGAATCTCATCGATCCTTCTGCCCTGTCCAAGGCCCATCCCGACTGTCCGATTGCGCGACAGCGATCCCGTGCAGGTGAGCACCAGGTCCCCTACGCCGGAGAGTCCGGCCAGGGTCTCACGCCGTCCGCCGCAGGCGATGGACAAACGTGTGATCTCCGCAATGCCGCGCGTGATCAGCGCCGCGGTGCTGTTGTGACCGAGTTCGAGGCCAGCCACAATCCCCGCGGCAATAGCGATGACGTTCTTCAGCGACCCGCCCAGTTCAACGCCAACGACATCGTCATTGGTATACAGGCGCAGTGTGCTGCTGGAAAACTCGCGCTGCACTGTCGACGCGAGATTCGGGTCGGCTGAGGCGATGGTGATCGCCGTCGGCGCTCCAGCGGCAACTTCCTGCGCGAATGACGGCCCGCTGAGCACGCCGCACGGCAACTCCAGCCCGCGAGAGCCAAGGACTTGGCCGATGACCTGGGTCATGCGCAGATAAGTCTCGTCCTCAATCCCCTTGGTCGCGCTGACCAGCAGTTGTCCGGGACGCAGATGCGCAGCAAATCCTTCATAGGAAGAACGCACGAACTGCGAGGGCGTCACGCTCACGACTATCTCCGCCCCCTCGAGTGCTCCTGCGGCATCTTCGAAAACGGCGACGGACTCAGGAATGCGAAACCCGGGCAGGAATTGGGTATTCTCGCGCCGTTCGCGCATCGCGGCCGCGACGTCTTTGGCGTACGACCACAGCGTGATCTGGTGGCCGCCGCGCCGCGCCAGACTGATGGCGAGCGCGGTCCCCCAGGCGCCGCTTCCCATAACGGCAATGCGGCTCATACGACGGTCGTCCCGGGCTTCGCGGCCCGCGATTTGCCGAAGCGATATTCCGTCCCGCTCATCAGCCGGCCGATGTTCTGGTGATGCTTCAGGATCACGATGATCGGGATGACAACCAGCACCGCGTTTTCGAGCGGGGAGCGCGGTGAGTGAGGAAGGAGCATGGCGAAGACTGGAAAGGACACCGCCGCGACGATCGACCCAAGCGAAACGTAGCGCGATGCCGCAAAGACCAGAACGAATACGCCCAGCCCCGCCAGCGCCGCCCAGGGCGCCAGAGCGATAAAGACCCCAAACGCAGTGGCGACTCCCTTGCCGCCCTTAAAGCCGAGCCACACTGTAAGAATGTGCCCGAGCACCACGCAAAGCGCCGCCAGGGCGATCGCGTTTGCGCGTACATTCCACCTCACACCCGCATGGAGGGCGTAAGCGCCGCAGAGCCACACCGCGCAATACCCTTTCAGCACGTCCAGCAGAAACGTCACCGCGCCCAGGCCTTTTGATCCCGAGCGCATCACGTTGGTCGCGCCGATGTTGCCGCTTCCCTTCTGGCGGATATCTTCCTTGCGGAAGAACCGCACCAAAAGGTATCCGAAAGGAATGGAACCCAGGAGATACGCCGCGATCGCGGCGACCGCATAGAAAATGAAGGGCATTGCGTTTACGAGTCTACCAGGGAGTCACCGTCCAGGCATAGGGACCTGTCGTTCAGGCACAGCGAGGTTCCCGCGAATATCCCTCCCCTGGCCCGCTTCACTCTCGCGCCAGGCTTGCTCTATTTCACCTGCTGCACGAGCGTCGCTTTGCCGTTACGCAGGGATTCCTCGATGATGCTGCGCACCTGCCGATCGGCCTCTCGCGCGATCCGTCCCTGCTCTGCGCCCAAGCGGCCCTGCTGCGCTCCAAGCCTTCCCTGCTGAGCGCCCAGCGCTCCCATCTTAGCGCCGACGTCTCCCTGATGCGCGCCGGCTTCTCCCTGCAGCTCACCGAGGTGCGCCTGGAGCGCGCCCAGCTTCTCCTGCATCGCAGTCATTCTTTCGGAATTCCACTCGGCCTGCGCGGCTGCGAGCTCCGACTGCAACTTCGCCATCTTCTCTGGCGTTAACATCTTGTCTTGCGCGGCTTTCAATTCCCTTTCGGCTTCGGCCAGTTCCTTCGTGTTCAGGCTTCCCTGATCTGCTTTGAACTTTGCCATCGTCTGGTCCAGCTCCGCCATTTCTTTGGAGAGATCCGGCATCCTCACCTGACCCGCCGCCTCCTGCTGGTGCGACAGCTCTTCCATCTGCTTGCCGAGCGCTTCCTGCTGCTTTCCGAGCGCCTCCTGCTGCTGCCCCGGCGCCTCCATGGGTTTGTACATGGCGCGAACTTTCGCGACGATCGCAGGGTCCGTCACGATATACGACTTTCCCTCATGGGTGAACCACAGGAAGGGCCCCTTTGAGACCTTGCGGGCGGTATCGATCTCCGCTCGACGCTCGCTGTCCCACGAGCCGGAGAAGGTCACGTCCTTCCCCGAGCCTTCGATGATCGCGTACGACTCGCCGTTGTCGGAGAAACCGTACGTGTAGCCCTTCAGGTCCCGGTCATCGTTCGAGACCAGAGTGTCGGGCGAGTCCTCAACCTCCATGCCGTCGGGATTCGGCGGAAGGGGCGCGACCGGCGCGAGAGCCGGCAAAGGTGCCACGTCCGGGGATGGCGCTGCGGGTGCGGTCGCCGGTGTTGGCGCTCCTGGCGCAGCGGGAGGAAGAGGCGCCTGTGCAGCGCCGGATGGAATCGTGGTCTGTCCTAGTTCATCGGGTGGGGCCGGTGCCGCAGCCGGAGCAGGCACAGCTGCTGGCGCCTGTGGCGGCGGCGCCGTTTGCGCAGAAGCTCCGGGAACACGAATCAGCACCGTCGCCGCAAACAGCGCGACGGGAATGATCAGCAACGACACAACGGCGCGGCGTCGGCCGTCTGCAAAAGCAGTCCGGAACAAACGCTCGTTCAGCAACCGCTCCACACGATGAGAAAGATTGCCGGGTCGGGCCATGGCGACTCCGGGCAAGGTTTGGCGCGGCATGGCCGCAAATTCCAGCAGAACCTCGGCATACCGTGACCGGCTCGCGGCGGCGTCCATCCCCGCGCGGTCGCCGATCGCCTCGCTCAGAGAGGCAAGAGTTCGCCGGAGCCACCATCCCAGCGGGCTGAACCAGAACAGAGCGGCGTAGAAGCCGGCGAGTAACTGCAGATAGAAGTCCAGCTGCCGCACGTGCGAGCGCTCATGCGCCAGCACCATGCGCAGCTTCCTGTGATCCCACTCGATGTAGCTGGCCGGCAGCACAATGCCGGATCCAATCGTCACCGGAGACAGAACTTTCGCGCTTGAGCGCACATTGGGCTCCGGCGCCGTCAGCGGCGAAACCAGATCCGCCGTCGCCCACAGCCGCAGCGCCATGGCCAGTCCCCACATCAGCCGGAACATCAGCACAGCGGCGATACCGAGATAAATGATCACGACCAGCCGAGCTGCCGGAGGCCAGTGGAATCTCGCCTGCCCGGAGACGTTCGCAGGAGGTCCAGCAAGTGCCGGGCTCGCATCCAGCGAGGCAGACACAGCGACCGCAACTGGAAGAACCACGGTGTCGGCTGGCGTCGGCTCCTGCGGATTGCCGGAGACTGCCGCCACAACCACCGACGTCGAGTGAACCCGCGGTGCCAGGACTGGCTTCACAGATGCATCAGCCGCCACGCGGCCCATTGGGATCGGCAACGCCCATCCCCAGTGTGCCGTCCAACTGGTGACCGCCGCAGCCCGCATCAGGAACGGCATCGCCAGCGAGGCGATCAGCACCAGAGTCCATGCCGTCTTGCGTATCGGCACATTGCTCACGTGGAACAGGCGCAGACCCGCGCCCACCACCAGCGCGAACAGCACGGCTCGCACCGCCGCTTCGATCATCGTCGCCGTCATCCTTTGCCTCCCTCCTGCTTTTTTGCCGCCGCAACGCGCTTCGACAACCGCTCCAGCTCTGCGCGGCTCACCACCTTCGAATCCAGCAGGCCTACCAGCAACTCCTCTACCGATCCCTGGCAAAACCAGTCCACAATGCGCTGCACTGCGCGGGCCGCAACCTTCTGCGGCGACTCGGCTGGGCGATAGATGAAGGTCCGGTTGTCCACCGAGTGCGCGAGATATCCCTTCTCTTCCAGCCGCCGAAGCACGGTGCGAATCGTCGAATCCTTCAGCGGCCGTTCAACCTCTTCCCGCACCTGCTCCGCCGTAACCTCGCCCAGCCGCCAAACACTGCCCAGAATGTCGCGCTCCAGCTCTCCCAGCTCAGCCGGATCGTGTCCTGATGAAGTGTTACTTGTCATAGTGTTACTCATTGTAACACATGAGACTGTTCAGTCTGCAAGAGGGTAAGCAACAAATTTTGCGTTTTGCGGAACCCCAGCTGCAACCTCTTAAGACCGAGGTTGACGCCTCCGGTTAGGCGAATATTTTCCGCGGAGATGGCCGGGGCCCTGAGAAAATTCCGCGCTTACATCAGCCGCCGGCGCACCATGTCCAAACCCTGCTGGCCGGCATAGAAGCGCACTGCAGCACGATCCCCGGAGAAGCGCTTCTCCACCCACTCGGTCCCATCGGCGTCGCTAAGAGCCACATACACCAGCCCCACCGGCTTCTCCTCCGTGCCCCCGCCCGGACCAGCGATCCCGGTAATGCCCAGTCCAATGGTCGAACCGCAGCGCTCGCGAATCCCTTCGGCCAACGCCACTGCGACTTCCGGACTAACGGCCCCGTGCCGGGTTATCAGCTGCGGTTCCACGCCTGCGAATTCCGTCTTGAGCCGATTGCTGTAGACCACGGCTCCACCCACAAACGACCGCGAACTCCCGCTCACGCTTGTCAGCCGCTCGGCCACCATGCCGCCAGTGCAGCTCTCCGCAACCGCCAGGCTGGCACCATGCATTTCCAGGTGATAGAGCACAATCTGTTCCAGCGTCTCGCCCTGCGACGAGTAGACGAACTCGTCCAGTTCGTCCTCCAGCTTGCCGGCCAGCTCATCCACACGCGTCTGGGCCAGGTCTGGAATCGGCTTCGAGCATGAGAGCCGCAGCTCGATATCGCCCAGGTGTGCCAGGATCGTCGTCTCGACATCCTTATATTGCGTGTAAATCGGCGCTATTCTCGCATCTGCCGCCGATTCGCCAATCATCGCCGCCTTCAGGACCCGCGTCGCGATGTGACGCGTCGGCACGATCTCTCGCAATCGCGGGAGGCACTCCGCCTCGAACATGCCCTTCAGCTCGTGGGGCGGACCGGGCAACAACATCGCCAGCTTGCGATGCTTCCCCACCACCGTGTCGAGCCATTGCCCGGGCGCAGAGCCCAGCTTGTTCGGCAGCATCGTCGCGCCATCGATCACGTCCGCCTGCTTCTCATTGTTGCGCGTGATCGTCATCCGCCGCGAGGCGGCGCGCGCATAGAGATGCGCGATCAGGTCCGGATCCCGCTTGACTTTCACGCCCAGCGCCTCTGCAACCGCCTCGCGGGTCAAATCGTCTTCAGTGGGTCCCAGGCCCCCCGACACCAGAACGATGTCCACGCGCCCGAACGCATTCCGCACCACGTCGGCCAGTTGCTTCAGCCGGTCGCCGGCGATGGTCTTGAAATCGACCCTCACGCCTAACTCATTCAGTTTTTCCGTGAGGTAAAGGGAGTTGGTGTCCTGGCGGAACGGCGTGAGCATCTCCGACCCAACTGCGATGATCTCCGCGTTCATGCGATTAGACCTGAAGAACCAGAGCTACGAGACGTCGCGCCTGCTTCCAGTTCGATGAACTGGATAGCCTTTCTCCATTGCTCTGGAATTGCGCTCCACCGTTTTGGATATCTTGCCCTGACGAGCGGAGACGGATGTGCAGATGTCAAAACCTCGAAGCCCGTACCGACTAGGTACTTCCTGGCCCGCGCGGCCCTTTTGCCCACGAGAATTACCACACGGAGTTTAGGGAATAATCCAATCAACTGTTCTACACATGCTGCGCCCTCGCGGAGTTCCTGTCCCGTCACTTTCCGGGTTCCGTTCCACCATGGGATGACATTCCAGGTGGCCGTAAGCTCGCGAGGAATCGCGGCCCTTTGCATGAAATTGAGCGTTGCTTCCGCACTGGGATCGTCATTGTTGCGGCTGATGAATCCCGAGCCGCTGCCGACGGAAGTCATTGGGCCAGGTTTCTCAAACAGGAACAGGATTTGCGCTTCAGTGCCGCCATCGCATGGATCGAAATCCGGAACCTCAAGTGCAGGTATTCTTGCAGAACCTCGTTCTCGTAACGCGGCCGCATAGGCAGTTAAGGGCGCCACGTGCGCCATATACAACATCGCCCGCCGGCGATCCCGCACCGCCGCTTCTCTCATCGAACGGGAGACATCGTCCACAATGTTGCCCATGAGTGCAGCCAGGTTCTGAATGATCGTTTACGGTTCTGTGCAAAACCCTCAGCCATCAAAACAGCCGCCAGCCTTCAACGCCCAGCGACACATGATAAATCGAGGTGCTCGTGCCGACCAGCGCTCCGCCGCCGGGCACGAAGTTGAAGCCCACAATGCCAGGGCCCGCTACAACCAGCGAAGCTTCGCCCGCGGGAGTCACCAGGACCACGCCGCGCCGGCCACGCAGCGACGCCGCCACATAAACGTTGCCGGCGATGTCGACCGCCGCACCCTGCGGCCGCCCCAGACCGCGGTGCAGAACATTGATCTCACCCTCCCGGCTGATGGCGTAGACCGCGTCGTAGCTCGACGTCGTCGGTCCGGTCACGTACAGCGTCCCGTCCGGACCAAACGCCAGGTGATAGGCCGCGACGCTCGGCTCCAGCGTTGCAAAAACAAAAATCTGCCGGTCGGGCGCAATCTTGAAAATCGTGCCACTGCGGTCACCGACATACAGATTCTGGTCCGCATCGAATGCCATGCCGGTGGCAACTCCCATCCCTTCCGCGTACATGGCCGACGCCCCATTCTTCGCTACGCGGTACACCTTGCCTTCGTGCCGCGACGAGACGTAGAGATTCTCCTCGTAATCCACCGCCAGGCCTGTGGCATTCATAATGCCGCGCACAAAGGGCCGCATCTCACCGTCGCGCTCAATGCGAAACACCGACACCGGCGTCTCCTGCCCGCGCTGGCCGGAGAAAGTGACGAAGATATTTCCGGAGTGATCCATCACCGGATTCGCCACCGCGTGCACGCCGGTTGCGATCAGGCTCCCCACCCGCACTTCCACCGCGTTGCTCTGCGCTCCGTTTTGCAAAATGCGGAGCCGTCCTGACTCTGCCTCATCGGGCACGCGCAGAGTCAGCCGCGCATTGCGGCTCAACAACACGGGCGCCGCCAGGTCCCCCAGCATTGCGACCGGCCGCCGCCATTCTCCGCCGCCGATGTGGTTCGCATCGCTCTGCGCAACCGCAACGCCCCCGAGATTCGCGCCCTGCACTTCTACATCACCCCCCGGCAGCGCGGCTGACGGGGAGATCGCGTCAATCCTCGGCGCGGTGCTCAGTTCCGATTTCAGAATCCGTACCATTGGCTTCCCTGTGTCCTATCGTCAGTCCCGCCCTCACCACCAGATGTGCAGCAGCGCCATCACAACAAGGCCATAAAGACCGGCGGCCACGTCATCCAGCATGATCCCTTTGCCTCCGGGGAGTTTCTCAAACTGCCTCACCGGCCACGGTTTCACGATATCGAAGAACCGGAACAATGCGAAACCCACCAGAGCATGCCCGATATCCACCGGCGTGAAGGCCAGGGTGATCCACTGCCCCGCCACCTCGTCGATCACCACAAAGCCCGGATCCGTGCGGCCGCTCTCCCGCTCGATGATCGTACTCGCTCGAATCCCGATCAGCGTCACCACGGCAGCGCCGGCCAGAGTTACCCAGGGGGCCGCCCCATCCCTAAGATGCGTCGGAGCCAGCGCGACGTACCAAATTGCAGCCGCTGCCAGCGAGGCCCACGTGCCCGGCCCTGGCTTGAGGCGCCCAATCCCGAATAATGTCCCGGCCCTCCACGCCCACGCGGTTCTTGCCGGCGGCGCCGGCGTGCCTCCTTCGTAAATCCGGACGCCCGGTGGCGGCAGCTCAGTCTTCCTCGTCATGCTCTCCATGCGGCTGCGGCTGGCTGCCCAGTCCTTCAAAAACATCGGGATCGAGAACCGGCGACGAAATGCGATACGCTCCGCTCGCCCACTTCCCCAGGTCGATCAACCTGCACCGATCGCTGCAGAACGGGAAATGCTCGTCCTTCTGCGTCACGATCGTCCGGCAGGTCGGGCATCGAAGAATTTGGCCTTTGGTCGTCACAGCTCAACTCCGGCGCCAGCCAGCACAGCTTCCTTTGGCTCGTCTTTCTCCCACATCGATTTCTCGATCACGCGCGCCACCAGGTCGTAGTCGTGCGCTTCGGTGATCTCGCAGCGGTAAAAGTGTCCCTGCGTCAGACTTTCAAACGAACCGAAATCGTTCAGATAGACGGTTCCGTCAATCTCGGGCGCATGATGCTGCGTTCGTCCTTCCCACAGCAGTGGCGTCTCGGCGGACTCACCTTCCACCAGCACATCGATGGTCTGGCCGATGCGCGCCCGGATCGTTTGGCGACTGATTCCCTTCTGTAGCTTCATCAGCGCACGGCGCCGCTGCTCGATCACCCGCTTCGGAACCTTGTCGCCCAGATCGAACGCCTTTGCGCCGTCCTCGTCGGAGTAAGCGAAGACTCCAAGCCAGTCGAACTTCGCTTCGACCACGAAATCGCAGAGCGCTTCAAAGTCGGCGTCCGCCTCTCCGGGGAAGCCGACGATAAACGACGTCCGCAGCGCGATACCCGGTACCGCGGCGCGTACCTTGGCGAGCATCTTCAGAAAAATCTCCGCCCCGCCGCCCCGCTTCATCGCCTTCAACACGGGCGCCGACGAGTGCTGAAGCGGCACATCGAGATACTTGCAGATGTTGCCGTGCTTCGCCATTGTGTCCAGCAACTGCCCGGTGATCCGGTTCGGATACGCATACAGGAACCGCAGCCAGGTGAGCCCCTCGATTTGCGCCAGTCGATCCAACAGCAGCGCCAGCCCGTCCTTTAGCCCAAGATCCTCGCCATAGCAGGTTGTGTCCTGGCCGATCAGGGTGACCTCCCGAACACCTTCGGCTACCAGCGCCTCAGCTTCCGCCACGACCGACTCAAATCGCCGCGAACGAAACTTACCGCGCAGGTTGGGAATCACGCAGAAGCTGCATGGATGATCGCAACCTTCCGCAATCTTGATATACGCCGAGGCGGTCTTCGTCGTTCGCAGCCGGGGCGTTGTGTGGTCGTACAAATACTGAGGCAGTTGCACGCCCGCACCGTCCCACGCGGCGCGGGAAAATCGTCCCTGCGCCTCGCGGCGATCTCCTTCTGCGCGAAAACTCCGAGATTCGCCGGGTTCTTTGTGCGACCCCGCCAGTGATTCGCGCCCCGGCCGCACTTCGGCATGGCCGTTGCCGGAAAGAATATTGAACGGCGACGCAGAAACCGGTGGCGGCCCAGGTACATCCAGCCCTGCTGCACTCAGAATCTTCTCCAGCTCGCCCGTTCCGACCACGGCATCGACTTCCGGAATGTTTTTCTGAATCTCGTCGCGATAGCGTTCCACCAGACAACCGGCCACGATGAGCCGGCGCGCCGAGCCGGCCGTCTTCAGCTTCGCCATCTCGAGAATCGCATCCACCGATTCCTGCTTCGCCTTATCAATAAATGCGCAGGTATTCACCACCAGGATGTCAGCTGTTTCCGCGTCAGCCGTCAGCTCCGCCCCGGCGCGATCCAGCAGCCCCATCATTACTTCACTGTCCACCAGATTCTTCGGGCATCCCAGCGAGACAAACCCCACTCTGGGCCGCACAGGCTGCGCCGCCGGCATCTCTTCCATCAGCAATTCTTCAATCACACCTCTATTTTACCGGGAGTTCACAGACCCAGCTCCCGCCTCCATAACAGGGCATCAGCGATCACTTGCTCTCAGTTGGAGCGAAGCTCCGGAAATAAGCCGTGAGCGCCGCGACTGTTGCTGCATCGTAGTCCGGATTCGCTGGCATGTTCGCCTCCGGGTTCACCGAATTCGGCCGCACCACATACTTCCCGAACGCCGCCGGATTGCCCTGAGCGATCAGCGCCATCTGCGGCCAGCCAAACGGCGACTTCGTCCCACCGATATCGCCGTTCCGATGGCAGCGCAGGCAGTTTTGCTGTGCAATCCGATAGCCTTCCATTGCCGGGGATGCTGCCGCGCCTCCGCCCGGCGGCAGCAGTTCCTTCAGAACGGCTGCCTCGTCGAGAAACCGCAGTCCCACCACTCCAAACGGAACCTGCCCCGTATCCTTATGCGCCAGGATATGAAACGCAGGCGTGAACGCGGGATGCGAGATCAGATACGGCCCGTAATTCTCGCCGTCCGGCCCCTTCGGCCAATGCGCCGGCTCCTGTCCGTCGATCCGCAGCACCAGAAACGGATGATGCTGCGCCCGGTACTCCGGCGGGTAGTGAGTTTCATACCCATCGCCCGCACTTGCCGCAACCATCTCTTTTGCGCCATTGATTCCCAGCGCCGAGATCAGAGCATCCAGAGGTACCCCGCTCAGCTCCGTCGGATGTTCGAAGTTCTCGTCGTCCTTTACAGTAAACGTCGCCTGCGGCAGGCTGCTCAGATCGGCATAGCGGACGAAACGCCTCTGTCCCGGTGGAACTCCGGGCACCTCTCCGGAAATCTCCAGATCCTGCGGTGACCCTCTTTGCGCCGATAGTGCTACGCGTTGCGGTGTCGTCCCGGGAAATGCGGTAGCGAACAGTGCAGCGCCCATCAGAAGAAGTCCAGATCGCATGCGGGCTATCCTAAACGACCCTTTCCGCCCCTGCAGGAAAACTCGGGATGCAGGGCCTCGTTGCAGCGCATCCCACCCCACCACCCACGTCCCGCGGCAGAGACATTCGCCTTCTACAATGGCCCCATGCCGTCGCGACCGTCGCCTATCGCCGCACTGCTCGCATCATACAAATCTGGAGCATGCAGCCCTATATCCGAGACGCAGCTCTGCCTGTCGCGTGCCAATGGCAACGCCAGCCACAACACCTACATCACGCTTGATCAGGATTGGGTCCTCAGAGAGACACAGCGGCAAACCGACCGCGCCGGCAGCGGTAGCGCTCTGCCTCTGTACGGCGTGCCGGTCTCTCTCAAAGACTGTTTCGACCTCACCGGATTTCCGACCAGCATTGGATCCGCGTTCTATGCGGCCCGTAAATCTGCAGCAGCAGCAGACTCATGGGTCGCTGCGCGTCTGCGCGATGCAGGCGCCGTAATTATCGGCAAGGCGCACCTTCACCAGCTTGCCTACGGCGTCACCGGAGAAAACCGCGATTACGGCGACTGCCTGCAGCCCGCTGACCCGGCACTCCTCACCGGCGGCTCTTCCAGTGGCGCAGCGGCCTCCATCCAGGAAGGCTCGGCGCTCGCCGCGATCGGCACCGATACCGGCGGCTCGGTTCGCGCTCCCGCAGCACTCTGCGGACTCACCGGCTATCGCGCCTCGCTGGGCATTGGCGATTGGGCCGGCGGCTATCATCTGGCGCCATCGTTTGACACCATCGGCTGGCTCTGCCGCGACCTCCGCGATCTGCCGCTGCTGGCCGAAAGTCTCTTTGATCTGCCCCCCGAGCAGCCCTCACCGCGGAACATGCGCATCGGCGTGCTTACCGGCCCGCTTGTTGAAGGCTGCGACCCCGAGGTTCGCCAATCTCTGGAGACCTGGCAGGATCGCCTGCGGCGTGCTTCGGTCCACCTGGAGCCTTTCGATGCCCCCTTTTGGTCGGAAGCCTGGGACATCTACGCCCCCATTCAGGCTTTTGAAGCGGCCCAGCTCCACACCGGGTTCTATCACCAGTTCGATCCTGTCATCGCCGCGCGCCTCGAATGGGGTGCCTCGCTGGCTCCGAACGAACTGCAGCGCATGCACCAACGGCTCTCCGGTTTTCGTCGCCAGCACGAGCGGCTGTTTGAGCAATTTGACTTTCTGCTGGCGCCGGTCTCACCTCTCAGCCGGCTCGTCGCCGGAGCCGACCACACCGAAACGCGCGCGCGCCTCCTCCGCCTCACCACGCCGGCCAGCCTCGGCGGCAATCCAGCCGTCGTTCTTCCTTCCCCGCAATGCGGTCTGCAACTGATCGCCGCGCGCAAGGACGACCGTCGCCTGCTCCGTTTCGCCGCCCGGCTTGGCGAGTCAATCGCTGCCGAAGCTCCCTGACCCTGCAGCTCGTTTTGCGGTCTCTCAATGGGCGCAGGAAAGTTCCGCCAGCGTGCGCGCGAGGACCTTTACCCCCGCGGCGATGTGTTCCATCGTCGCGTATTCGTCCGGTCGATGACTTATGCCATCGCGGCACGGAATGAAGATCATCGCCATCGGCGCTACATGCACCATGAACGACGAGTCATGATAGGCACGAGCCACGATTCTCCGCGATTCCAGACCCTCCTCAAGGCAACTGCGCGCAATCGCCGCCAGAACCTGCGGTGACGATGCTGCCGGCTCATCGGCATTCAGCATCTGGATGGCAATTTGTAGCTGTCGCTGTTGCGCAATCTCCTTCGCCGCCTTGCGAATCTCACTCAATACGCGATCCCGCCGCTTTCCATCGGTGTCACGCAGATCCACGCCGAGCTTCACGCGGCTGGGAATGCTGTTAATCGCCCCGGGATGCACCTCGCAGATTCCCACCGTGGCGACCGTGTCCGTCGATCCCGACTGGCGCGCCGCGCTTTCGATCCTGACGATTAGTTCGGCTGCCGCGCACAGCGCGTCGTGCCGGTCCGGCATCAGCACACCGCCCGCGTGCCCGCCTTCCCCGTCGATGGTGATAAAGAAGCTCGACGGCCCCACGATATTCGTAACAATGCCGATAGAAATTCCCTCGCGCTCCAGGATCGGTCCCTGTTCGATGTGGAGTTCTACGAACGCAGCGTAATGTCCGGGCGGCAGGCGCACCGTCGCCAGCTCTCCATCGAACCCCGCCTTTGTACGAACTGCCCGCAGAGTCTCGCCGTCGCTGCCACGCAGCTTCTCGTCCGCGTCGGCGTTCAGGACTCCGGCCAACAACCGGCTCCCCACGCATCCAACGCCGAATCGCGTCGGCTCTTCCGCCGTGAACTGAATCAGTTCAATCGACCGTTCCGGCTGAAAGCCGCCCTCGCGCAACGAACGGATCGCCTCCAGCCCTCCCAGCACACCGACCACTCCATCGAATCTCCCCGCATTTGGAATCGCATCGATGTGCGATCCGGTCGCCACCGCGGGCAAATCCGGCCGTGATCCTTCCCACCGAAAAAACGTATTGCCAACCGCGTCCACGCGAACAGCCATGCCGGCGTCCGCGCATCGTTGCTTCAACCATGCGCGTGCTCGCAGATCCTCCTCTGTGAAGACCACCCGCGTGACTGCAGGAGGCCTGGCAGCCGAGATGGCCGCAAGTTGGTCGATCTCGCGCCCCAGCCGTTCCGCATCCACGTTCATGCGTGCCTCAGCGGATGCCGATTCCAGTCTTTGTAGATGAGGTATTTTGCCCGCGTCTTTCCGATTGCGCCGAACCACTGCGGACAATACGGCGCCATCCAGATGAAATCCCCTGCGGTCACCGGATGCCAGTCGTCATCGAGCCGATAGATGCCGCCACCCTCCAGCATCAGGAGCCCATGCTCCATCATGTGAATTTCCACCATGCTCAAGCCCGCGCCCGGCTGATAGGCCATCGTGTTCACCGCAAAATCGAACGCCATCGTATCGGGCAGCAGCGAGCGTACCTGCAGATCGCTGTCACCCATCAGCGCCACCGTCGCCATGTCAGCTTCCTGTCCGACCAGAAACTCCGGGGCAACGATGCCTTTTACTTCGCGATAAGGCTGTTCGATCACTGCGGCCCGAGACTTCTCCACCGCCGACACGCGTTGCTCCGCCCCCTGGGGGATGTACGCGAATCCGCCCGCACCCAGGGCATGCTTGTGCGAGCCGGCATCCACCGCCACCGAACCCTCCAGGACGTACAGGAATCGCTGCCCCAGCGCCGCGCCCAGCACGCCGCCCGGCTCAAACTCCACGGTGTACTGCGTGAACGCGGCTCCCATCGCCGGCGAGACGTGCACAATCACCGTGGCCCTGATCGTGCCGGGAATCTGCGTGCGGACGAACGTGTCCGGCGTCTGCAGCAAATAGCTCGATCGCCGTACACTCCGCGTTCGCCCCAGATGAGGCAGTCCGCTATGCATGCTTCTCGCCCTCTTTCCCGCGAACCATCGACTCGAACTCCTCAAGGAAATACAGTCCGGTGTGGATCGCCGCGGCGACGTCCTCTTCCGCTACGCTCTCGTCGGGGTGATGACTGATCCCTCCCGGAGTGCGCATGAACATCATCGCCGTCGGCACGTGGGGCGCCATCACCATGGCGTCATGGCCCGCTCCACCCGTCATTCGCATCGTTGTGTGGCCGGCGCGAACCGCCGCCCGCTCCGCCAGCCCAACCAGTTTCGCATCGAACCCCACCGCCGCTTGCTCATGATAGCGCTCGACGTTGACCTGAAGTCCGCGCCTCGTCCCAATTGCCTGTGCATCGTTGAGAATGTCGCGCACCAGTTGCGAGCGTATCGCATCGGAGGGATGCCGCGCGTCCAGAGTGCAGCGCACCAGCGCCGGAATCACGTTGACCCCTCCCGGCTCCGCGGCAATCCGGCCCACGGTTGCGACGGCATTTTCACACCCTCTGGCGAGCGCTTCCGTCGCTACGATCCATTCCGCAGCACCGGCAAGTGCGTCTCTCCGTAAGTTCATCGGATTTGTCCCCGCATGCCCCGCTGCTCCCTGAAACTCCACTCTGCAGCGGCTCTGCCCGGCGAGTCCTTCCACAATGCCCAGAGCCAGATTCCTGTTCTCCAGGATCGGCCCCTGCTCGATGTGGAATTCGAGATACGCGGCGCAATGCCTGGATAGCCTGACATCGGCCGTCTCTGGCCGTCGTATCGCAAAATCTCGCAACGCACTTGCGACCGACAAGTTGTTTTCGTCCACGCTCGCCAGCAGCGCTTCGTTCAGTTCGTCCACCAGTGCACGGCTTCCGAGAAAGGGGACGCCGAACCGCGTGCCCTCCTCATCGGAAAACCCCAGCACCTCAATCGCAAACCCATATCGCTGCTCCGCGCTTGCCTCTAACAGGGCGAGACCCATGAGTACACCCAGAACCCCGTCATACGCACCCGCATTGGGCACCGTGTCGAGATGGGATCCGATGACGAGTCGCGGGGCATCGCCGGCTCCCCACAATCCGTGCAGATTCCCGGCCCGGTCCACTGTCACCGTCATTCCGGCGGCCTCCATCCACGGCCGGATCGTGCGATGTACCTCGTCCATCGCAGGCGACAGAAAAGTCCGCAGCAGTTCGCCAGGCTTCTCGGTAATCGTTGCCAGCGTCCCGCATCGCTCCATCAGCCTCGCGGCCGCCGCCTGCACGGCACCTGCGCGAGCTGTTACCACCGAACTCACCCGGCTCTCCTCATCGTCGCTTCAATCGAGCCGTGCGGCTCGTCAGTCGGCACAAAAATCCGATTGGGATTATCCAGCCCGAACGGCGCCAGATCCACCAGGTTGCAGTGTTTGTTCGGCATCGACAGGTAAATCTCCGAAATGGAAGTTTCTGCCTCCAGCGCTGCTTTCCCCATGGCGAACAAGGTCTGCTGCACCGACAAGCTATCGTGCAGCGCGAATGTCTGCAGCAGGGCGTCGGAAATGCGCACTCGCGCCGTTCTGTAATCCGCAACCCCTCCCATGTACTTCCATTCTCCCGAGGCCAGCGTTCCCAGCAGCCGATCGTGCGTCTCTTTCAGCGTGGTGAGCCTGTCCCTGATGTACCCCACAAACCCGGACTTTGCCGTCTTTAGAATTGCCAGGTTCCTGAACCCAGAGGCCACATTCACTGCAACTCCGCGACGCCCCGTGACCGTCGTTGTGTCGGTGGCGCCGCCCATCTGGACAAAGGCTGTAGCGTGCTCCGTTCCGGCAGTAGTCAGGTGCGTCCAGGGATTCGTCGCAATGCTGGCTCCTGCCTCATCGACCTGCGGGTTCTCCGCCAGCAAATATGTAACCAACTCAGTGGCAAATTGTTCCGGTGTCCCGGCTGAGGAGCTCCGCGCCAGGAAATACACCGTGTTCTTCATGGTGTCGGTCGGCAGGATCCGGCTGTTATCCCCATCTTCAAAGCACGCTGCGAAATCCCCCTTCAGCCACACCTCCACATTCCACTCATGGACAGTGTGTTTCTCGCCGTCGCGATCCAGCTTCATCACCCGCACGCGCGATTTCCCGTAGCGGTTCTCGCCGAGCACAATCATGATCCTAGCTTCCTCGATACGTGGAATAACCGAACGGCGTCAGGAGGAGCGGAACGTGGTGGTTCTCCGCCGGATCCGCTATTTCGAATACAACCTCTATATAAGGATGGAAACAGCTGCTCCCCAGTCGGCGAAAATACTCGCCTGTCTCAAAATGCAACCGATACTGGCCCCTGGTTAGCCGCGCGCGCTCCTCAGGCAGGCTCTTTACACGGCCGTCCTCGTCAGTTACCAGAGCTGCGACCTCAGTCCAGACGCCATCGGCGAGTCGCGAAAGACGCACCACCACTCCGGCCGCCGGCGTTCCCCGCGTCAAATCCAATACGTGTGTCGAGATCTCGCTCACGCACTCAGCCACTTTCTCAGACGCAGTTGGGTAATCTGCGCCTGCTGCTCCGCCACCTCGCGCAATTCTGTCGCAGGATCGTTGTCGAGCCGCTTCTTCAAAATCTCCAGCATCTCTGCGGCCGATTTGCCTGTCGCGCACACCAGAAACACGCGTCCAAACCGCGCCTCATATTCCGCGGTCCGCTCCATCAGCTCGAACACCGTGGCATCCTCTGCCGTGACTCCAGCCTGTTCCTGCCACGACCATGCTGCCGACTGAGCGGTTGCCCCCGCTGGCGCTTTGCGCTCGCCAATGCGCGGGTGGCTCCGGAACGCCTCCTCCCAGTCATCATGGCCGAGGCTCCGCCACACATGATCCGACGCCTCGAACAATTCTGCGCCTGCTCCAAATGGCCGCAGTCGCGCCAACTCGCGCGCCCATTGTTGCGAACCACAGCACGGCAGGATCTCCTCCGCAGCCTCCATCTCCGGCAGCGCATTCCACCTCGCCAGCACCGGGCTCAGCCCTTCGCCCGATGCTGCCAGCTCGCGCAGGAACTCCTCCAGCAAATTGCCCGCGACAAACCGGCGATACGCCGCCAGCGAACGAATATCGTCAATCGGTGTTATGGCCGCATCGAGCGCCTGTCGTGCCTCGGTAATTGTCGCCTCCGTGATCCGCGACCCCTGCACCACGGCCTCGACGCTGCTTAGCCGCAGCGGGACCGGTGCCACAGAGCCCATACCGATTCGGATATCGTCGACCCGCCCTTCCCGCATCCGCCCCACGCCGGCTACACATACCTTCGATATGGCCTGCGCGTTGCGCGCGCCCGTCTTGCGGCCATAGCAAAAGTAACCGTCAACGTTCTTTTTTAGCCGGATGGACAGGATCAGCTCGTCCGCCTGCAGCGCGGTCTTCTTGTACCCAAGGTGAAACTCCCTATACGGCAGACGCCTGTTCCCGCGCGCCGAGACGAGCTCCAGCTCCGCGTCGTACGCCAGCAGCGCCGGAGGCGAATCTGCCGCCGGAGATGCATTCGCAATGTTCCCCGCAATCGTCGCACGACTCTGATTTGCAATTCCGCCAGTCCACGACGCAGCCTGCGCCAACAGCGGAAAATGCCTCTTCACCGGCGCGCACTCACGGATCTGGCTGAACGTGCATCCTCCGCCGATTGCCAGCGTCTGCGCGTCCTCCTTCATCTCGCGCAGCTCGCTGAGGCCCCACAGATTCACCAACCGTCTTGCGGCCAGCTTGCCCGCGCTGAACAGCACCATGACCTCCGTGGCGCCTGCGACCGGAAGCCACTGGCCTGGCTGCTCGTGCATCAGTTGCAGCACGCCGCCCAAACTGCCCGGGGAAATCATGTCGTAGTCGGCGGGGTGGACTCTCATCCGCCAACCTCGTTCACTCCGCTCACAGCACGCTCCACCGCCTCAAAGATCCGCATATAGCCTGTGCACCGGCACAAATTCCCGTTCAACCCCTCTCGAATCGCCAGAAGATCCGGCTTCGGATTCTTTCCCAGCAAGTGTGCCGACGCCACCAGCATCCCCGGCGTGCACATCCCGCACTGTGCGCCGCCACATTCCAAAAAGGCCTGCTGCACCGCATGCAGCCGCTCATCGTCTCCCAGCCCTTCCACCGTCCCGATTTCTGCACCGTCCGCCTGCGCGACCGGAATCAGGCAGCTGTTCACCAGCTCGCCGTTCATCAGAACGTTGCACGCGCCACACTCCCCCTCGCCGCAGCCTTCCTTGGTGCCGGTCAGCTGCAATTCGTTCCGCAGCACATCCAGGAGCCGCGCCATCGGATGCGTGACAACCTTATAGGGTGTTCCATTTACCCGCAGCAGGTATTCGGTCACAGAGCCACCACCTCCCGCTCCGGCTGGGGAACCCTGGTCTGACGCAGCATGTCCTCCGGCAGCAGTGGAACGCAGTCGAATTGCTTCCCCGTCGCGTGTGCGATTGCGTTGAGGATGGCCGGCGCCGGCCCGTCCATCGGCAGTTCACCAATACCTTTAGCCCCATATGCACCGTGCCCGAACGGCCGCTCCTCAAAAAAGACCCGGATTGGCGGAATATCCTGCGACGTCGGAATGATGTAGTTCGTCATCTGATTGTTCTCCATCCGCCCGCGATTCCACATCACCTTCTCGTAGAGTGCCCACCCAATCCCCTGCGCCACGCCGCCTTCGATCTGCCCGGTCGCCAGCACGGGATTCAGCACGCGCCCCACTTCCTGCACCGCGACAAAGTCATCGACCGTCACGCCCCAGGTTGTCAGGTCCACCGTCACCTCCGCCACATAGACGGCCCACGCATACGCTGCATACGCCTCGCCGCGATAATGTTCGTCATCCCAGAGCACGCCGGGAGGGGGCTCATAGTGGCTCTCCGCGCGCAATATTCCGTATCGCGCTATATATGTGCGTACCGCTGCGACAAATTCGTCCGTCGTGTAGCCCTCCCACGGGAGCAATTCGCTCGCGGCCAGCGTCTTCTTCAGACCGAGCGCAGCCGAATGTACCAGCTTGCCCACGACCATCGAGGTTCGCGAAGCCACGGTTGGCCCACTGTTTGGAACCACGCTCGTATCGGGCGGCCCCATCTCCACCGCGTCGTAGTCGATGCCCAGCGTCTCCGCGGCAATCTGGCAAAGAATCGTGTTCGTTCCCTGGCCGAACTCGGTGCTCGACACAAGCACCCGCGCCTTTCCCTCCGCCGTCGCATCCACGGCGACCAGTGAATTCAGATACCGCTCGCCCGAACCCGTGAAACCGGCCCCGTGAAGAAAGGCCGCCAGCCCTATTCCCTTCTTCTTCATCCCCGGCGCGGCATTCTCGCGCGCAAATCGCTCCCGCTTCGTCTCGTAATCTGACTCAGCCATCGCGCGCGCCATCAGATGCTCCAGATCGATGTCTTCGTCGATCTTCTGACCCGTCGTTGTCGTTTGTCCTGGCCGCAGCAGATTCCGTCTTCGCAGTTCGTCCGGTGCCATCCCCAGCAATTCGGCGATGTGGTCCATGTGGCGTTCCATCGCAAAGAGACTCTGGGGCGCACCGAAACCACGAAATGCTCCGTAAGGCGGATGATTCGTCGCAAACGCCTTTGAACGAATACGGATATTCGGCCAGAAATACGGGCCACCGGCGTGGATGGTCGACCGCGAGAGCACGGTCGACGACAGCGTCGAATACGCCCCACCATCGAGCGCAATCTCAATCTCCGCCCCCAGCAATTTTCCGTCGCGCGTCACCGCCGTGCGATGGCGGATCCGCGATGGATGCCGCTTCGTTGTTGCAGCCATGTCCTCGGCGCGATCGTAGACAAGCTTCACCGGCCTGCCCGACTTCATCGCCAGCAGTGCGGCGTGCGCGCCGATCATCGAAGGATAATCTTCCTTGCCCCCGAACGCGCCGCCTGTCTCCGCCTGGATGATGCGGACCTTCTCCTCCGCCAGTCCTGTCATCTTCACCAGGGACTTGTGCACGTAGAACGGGCACTGCATCGATCCCCAGACGGTCAGCCCATCCTCCATCGAATACGTCGCAATCGCGCCGTTGTTCTCGAAATAGAGGTGCTCCTGTGCGCCGGTCGTGTATTCGCCTTCCACGATTCGATCCGCCTGGGCCCACACGGTATCAACGTCGCCCTTCTCCATCAGGTACGACTTGAAGACGTTGTCCTCGCCCCATACGACCGGATCGCACTGTTCGCTCTCCTCGATCGAGAACACTGCGGGCCATTCTTCATACAGGATCCGCACCGCCGCCACAGCCTTCGGCAGCATATGCCGATCCGGATGCGCAAGCAGAACAATGGGTTCTTCCGGATGATTGACGATCTCCGCCGCCAGGCACGGCCAGTCGTGGTTGATCATCGCAATTTCGTTAATGCCTGGAATATCTGTAGCCGTGACAATAACAAATTGGTCCCAGGCAATGCCGTCGTCGAACTCAATGCCCAGAATTTTGCCCCGCGCGATGCAGCTCCGAACCGTTGCGCCGTGCAGCATCCCGGGCATCGTCAGGTCGTCGATATACCGCGCCCGGCCGCGCACCTTGGCCACGCCTTCCTTGCGCAGCATCGGTTTGCCGACAACCTTCTCCTGCCCCAATCGCGCTTCCTCTCGGGCCCAGACATCATCCGGGAAAATTTCCTTATGTTACTACGGACTCTCTCCTCCCCAAACAAGGAACAGTGCGCACCGCCGCATGCCTTTACAAAAGCAGACCGCTCTGCGAGTCTGGTGGGCGGGTTTCCGGGGTTTTTCCGAATGCGCAATCAAACGTTTCACATTGCCGCCGTTCTCTGTTGCTTTGTCTCGATCCTTCCCGCCTCTCTCCAGGCACAGGGTCCGGTTCCCGACAGTCCCGCTATCGAGCAGCGCGTCGACGCGATGATCGCGAAGCTGACGCTCGAGCAGAAACTCGAACTGATCGGCGGGGTCGACAGCATGTTCATCCGCACCGAGCCCTCCGCAGGTTTCCCCATGCTCAAAATGAGCGATGGTCCCGAAGGCGTGCGCACCTGGGGTCCGGACACCGCTTATGCCGGCGGCATCGCCCTCGCCGCCTCCTGGGATCCGAAGCTGGCCGACGCCATGGGTGAGTCCATTGCGAAAGACGCGCGAGCACGCGGTGTGAATTTCATTCTCGGTCCGGGCGTGAATATCTATCGCGCGCCCATGTGCGGGCGCAACTTTGAGTATTTTGGCGAAGACCCGTATCTCGCCGGCCAAACCGCCGTCGCCTACATTCGCGGCGTCCAGAGTGAAGGCGTCATCGCCACCGTCAAGCACTTCGCCGCCAACAATGAGGAGTACGACCGCCACAACGTCAGCTCCGATGTGGACGAGCGGACCCTTCGCGAAATTTATCTCCCCACCTTCGAAGCCGCCATTAAGGAAGGTAACGTTGGCGCTGTGATGAACAGCTACAACCTGCTCAATGGTGTTCACGCCACAGAGAACAAGCACCTCAACCTCGACATCCTCAAAGGCGACTGGAAATTCAACGGCATCCTCATGTCCGACTGGGACGCGACCTACTCGGCGGTCGGCGCCGCCAACAACGGCCTCGACCTCGAGATGCCGTCCGGCAAATTCATGAACCCCCAGAACCTGCTGCCCGCCGTCAAGGGCGGTCAGGTTTCGGAAGCCACCATCGACGAAAAGGTACGTCGTATCTTTCGCACCGCCATCCGCTTTGGCTTCCTCGATCGCGACCAGACCGATCCCTCGATTCCGCTCTTCAGTCAGGACGGCCGTGCCGTCGCGCTGCAGGAGGCTCTCGAGAGCATCACCCTGCTGAAGAACGAAGGCAATCTGCTGCCCCTCGACCTGGACAAGATTCACACCGTCGCTGTCATCGGTCCCGATGCCTGGCCTGCCGTGCCCGGGGCCGGCGGCAGTTCGCACACCGAGGCCTACGCGCCCGTCAGCATCATGACCGCGCTCTCCGATGCGCTCGCCGGCAAGGTCAAGGTTCTGTATGCCGAGGGCCTCCCCTCCGCAACCGAACTCATGCGGCAGACCGATTTCTATGACGCATCGAGCAAGCCATCGGCAAATCCCTGGACCGGCTCTCAGGTGAAGGTCGAAACCTTCGATAACCCGAACTTGACCGGCACACCCACCGTCTCCTCCATGCGCCGCATCGCCTCGTTCCGCTCGGAGGAGTGGACCCCGCCTGCCAGACTTCGCCGGAGCATCCGCTTCACCACGCAATACATGCCGGCGAAGACGGAATCCTACCTCTTCCTCGTCGGCGCCGTTGGTTCCGACGCGTACAAACTCATCGTCGATGGAAAAACCGTGCTCGATCAGCCCTCACGCGAGGGCCAGGCGCCGCGCTACGTGGAGGTTCCACTGACGGCGAACCAGCCAGCCTCCCTTGAACTCGATTACTGGCCCGGCTCATCCAACCTGCGCATCGGCGTCGGCATCCGCGGCGTTGACGAACTGGTCGATCCGGAAGCGAAGAAGATCGCATCCGTCGCCGATGCTGTTGTGGTTGCGGTCGGCTTCGATGCTTCCACAGAAAGCGAAGGCTTTGACCGCAGCTTCGAGCTGCCCTTTGGCCAGGATCAGCTGATCCAGGCTGTCTCTCACGCAAACCCCCACACGATTGTCACTATCACCGCGGGCGGTAACGTCGACATGCATCGATGGCTCTCAGGCGTGCCCGCTCTTCTGCACAACTGGTACCCCGGACAAGAAGGCGGCCGCGCTCTGGCCCAGATCATGATGGGCGAGCATTCGCCCGAAGGCCATCTTCCCGTCAGCTTCGAGCGCTCGTGGGACGAGAACCCCGTGCACGACAGCTACTACGCCGCGCCCGTCCCGAAAGGCCAGACACCGCACGTGAACTACAAGGAGGGCGTGTTCCTCGGCTATCGCTACTACACCACGTATGACAAGCAGCCGCTCTTCCCCTTCGGCTTCGGACTCTCCTACACCACGTTCTCCTTCTCGAACCTAAAGGTCTCACCCGCGCCGGCAACGCCCGACGGCGACGTCACCGTCTCCTTTGACGTCAACAACACCGGTCACCGCGAAGGCGCCACCGTCGTTCAGGTTTACGTCGGCGACCCATCGGCGAAAGTGAAGCGCCCCTTGAAAGAGCTGAAGAGCTTTGAGAAGGTCCGGCTCGCTCCAGGCGATACCCGCCACATCAGCGTCGCCCTGAATCGCCGCTCGTTTGCTTATTGGAGCGTCGAAAAGAAGGGCTGGGAAGTCGATCCCGGCAAGTTCGTCATCTTCGTCGGCGACTCGTCAGAGGACACTCCTTTGACGCAGGATTTCCAGGTGCAGTGACCGCGTGCATCCCGGGCCGAGGACCCCGGAGAGTTATTCACGCCAGGCTGCGGCGACCGTCTACAGATCGTTAAACAAACTCTGCTTACCCAGCGTCGCGATCACCTGGCTCAGCGCCGACTGCTGGGTTTCTGCCGTGCTCAGTTGTGTCGCCACCTGTCCCACATCCGCCTGCAACAGCGATGTCTGGGACGCAGTCAGCTGTGTCGTTTCGCTCTGGTTGTAATTTTCCGCCGCCTGGAGCCGCGAAAGTGAGTTGTCGATCGTCACGCGCTGCTGGGTCACATGACTCAGCGCAGTAGTCAGTGCCTGCGCATCGGTCTGTGAGGCTGCCGACGCCGTCCCGGAGGAAAAATCCGCAATCAGCGCATTCAGCGTGCCCAGTACGTCGGCCCCGGTGGCGGAGAAGACCTGGCTGCCGGGGAGATTCAGCTGAATTTTCTGCCCGTTCGGCGTCTCCAGAGACTGCACTCCCGCATTCCCCTGATAGGTCGCCACCGCAGGGCTCGACGCAGTATTCAGAGTGTAGGGAGCGGTGCTCCCCAGACTGCCGGAGAAAACATATTGTCCCAGATAGGTCGTGTTCGCCAGCGAAAGCACCTCATCTCGTACTCCCACCAGCTGATTGCTGATCGCCTGCAGGTCGCTGGCGTTCAGCGTTCCGTTGTTCCCCTGCGTGGCCAGCGACACGGCCGACGTCAGCTGGTTCACCACCGTGCTCAGCGCTGAATCCGCCATCTGGAGCATGCCCTGCGTGGACGAAGCCGTTTGCGAAAAGGTGTCGTCGCGGCCGATCTGCGCGCTCAGGACTACGTTTTCCCCCACCGCCACCGGATCGTCGCTCAGCGCATTCACACGCGATCCGCTCGCCAGCTCCTGGGTCAGCTGCGCCTGAGTCGCCGACGTCGCATCGAGCGAACCCACCAGATCGTTGATGTACAGCGGATTGACCCTCATGCGTGAACTCCCTCTGTGCTCGTCCCTTCGTCGCGCCCGCCCGCCTTACGTGTAGGTCGTCGTAACGCCGAGGTTCAGAGCCGAGACCATCACCTGATCGAGAATGGTGAATAATTTCGACGCCGCCTGGTAGCACTGCTCCAGCTGCTCGAGCGACGCCGCCTCATCGTTGAGGTTGACGCCGGAAATCGCCCCGATCTGGTCGTTCAATTGCGTAAGCCCCGCCTGCTGCGCCGTGTTCTCCGTCGACACTTCCGAGGTCAGGCTCCCCAGGCTGGTCACCATGTCGGAGAACCAGGCCGTCGGCGAGATCCCGTTCACGATCCCCGCGTTCTGCTGGTCCGCCATCGCCGTCGCGTTGCTGCTGTCCAGGGTGCCAGCGCCCATCGCGGCTGCGGCGATCTGGGTCGGGTTCGTGATGACCACGGCAATCTGCGCCGCGGAACCGGCTGGATTAGCTGCCGTGACCGCGGCCGGCAGACTGAAGATTGCCCCGCCCGGATCTCCGTTCAGGTCCGAGCCCTGGCTGTTCAGCGTGTTCATCTCTGTTGCCACGGAATAAGCCAGTGTGTCGAGCGTGCTTTCGACCTGCGGAATATCCTGGTCCCGCGCCGTCAGGATCCCTCCCAGCTGTCCTCCTCCGGAAGTCAGATCCGCGGTGATGTCGGACCCCTGGCTGTCGGAGTAATGCGCCACACCGCCCTTCTGCCCGCTCGTGATGGTGTAGGCCTGCCCCTGAGAGACCAGCAGAGCCCCACCCATCGTCGTTATCGTGAGTCCATTGTTCTCCGTGGGGATCGTCCGAACCCCGATCAGCTGCGACAGGCTGGTCAGATCCTGCTGCCGCTGGTCCTCCAGCGTCCCCGCGTCCTGGTTCGGGCTGGTCGACTCGATTTGCAAATTCAGCTGCGCGATATTCGTCAACAGCGTATTGGCCTGATCTACCACGCTCCCGCTCTGCTCATCCAGTCCCTGCTGCTGGGTCTGCAGCTGCGCCACCGTACTGTTGAAGTCCTGCGCCAGATTGGTAGCCGCGCTCAGAACGTTTTGCCGCGTAGCTACGTCTGAGGGATTGCCTTCCAGAGCCGATAAAGTGTCAAAGAAATTCGACAGATCGCTCCCGATCCCGCTGTTCGCGCTCGTGCTGGTCCCCGCGCTCGTCGCTCCGGTAAAAAGCGCCTGCATCTGATCGAGCGCGCTCAGCCGCGCCGACGAGGCGCCGACCAGTTGCGTCTGCTGCTGCGCCGCCTGCTCCAGTACCCGGTCGCGCTGCGACTGCGGCCCGGTCATCTGCACGCCCGTGCCAAAAGTCGCTCCGCTCAGTGAGGTCGAATCGCTTTCCACCCACGTCGGTACCTCCTGCGTGTAGCCCGGCGTGTTCACATTGGCCGTGTTGTTCGCGACGATGTTCAGTGCTGCCTGATCCGCATCCAGCGCACCCGTCGCGATATTGAATGCCGTGCTGACTGTGGCCATCCGTGTCCGCCCTCAATTGCAACATGCGCTGCGTTCCGATGGGCCTCGCCTTCGCGCGATCCCGCCGTTCATTTCCTGTCGTCGGCACCCGGTCGTCTCATACGGCATCCCGGCTTCAGTCGCGCAATGCTTCGTAACCGCCGCCTCCGCGTAACAAACGCAGGTTGCGCCGTGTGAGCACGATCAGTGCTCCCAGCGTCCGCAGCCTCTCCTGCGCGATCCTCTGTTCCTCCGGCCCCTCTGGCCGTCTCGCTCCTCGCGCCGCTTCTGCCAGTCCCTCCAGTTGTGCCGACTCGGCGTGCGTCAGCGCAAGGATCCCGGCGCTCAATTGTTCCGCAATCGACGCTCCCGCTGCCATTTCGCTCCTCACTGCTGCTCTGCCGCCTGAATCTCAACGCAGCAACCACTTCGTCCGGCCGGCCCTTTTGCGTCAGGCCCAGCCATGCGCGACTCATTTGCCCATCATGTGGTCCATCATCTTTCCCGCGACTTCCGACGCAGGTACGTTGTATGTGCCGCTGACCAGCGCCTGCTGGATCGCCGCCACCTTCTCCATCCGCACATCGGAATCCGGACCCACCGCCGAGGCCGCGCTGGCCGCCGAACTCAGAGTCGCCTGATCGGCCCCCGTCTTCCCTTCTGTCGCCTGCGACGCCCCGGCCTTTGTGGCGGGCTGCGTCAATTCCGGGCTCGAAAACAACTGCTGCAACCCCTGAAGATTGTTATTCACGTTCATGCCTGGTCTCCTTCATTTCCTTTATCGGCCGCGCCATCCAGACCTTAAGTTAAATTTTCCTCTCCATAGCTGTCTCTGCGTTCCGTTTCGGGAGGTCGTTCCCGTTCCCGAAGTGCTCAAGAATCCTGTTGGCAATCCCGAAACCGCCCCGGTCGGAAATCGCCCGCGCCAGTGCCTCGGACCCAAAGCTCATCAGCGCGTTGTTGCTGCCCTCCGCGTCATCCCCGCCCTGGTCCCCGTCGAAGAGCGGGTCTTTCTGCAGCGGCGCGATAAACTCCTTCATCAGGCAGGCCTCGAATTCATGGGCCGCGGGCTTCAGCCGGGGATCCATTCCGCCCGCACCCCCGCCCGCCGTTCCACCTGCCCCAATCCCGATCGCCGTCGTCACATAACCTCCAGTTCGGCCTCGAGCGCACCGGCTTCCTTCATCGCCTGCAAAATCGATACGATGTCCCGCGCCGTCGCCCCGATCTGCTGCAGATTCTGAACCAGATCGTCCACCGTTGCCCCCTCTTTCAATTCGATCCGGTTGACCGGCTTGTCCTGCGCCTGCACGGTCGTTTGCTGCACCACCTGCGTGCTGCCCTGGGCCATCGGGTTCGGCTGCGACACCTCGAAATGACTCACCACATTCACCACCAGTCCGCCGTGCAGGATCGTCACCGGCTGCAGCGTCACGTTGCCCCCGATGACCACCGTGCCCGTGCGCTCGTTCACCACCACTTTCGCCCGCGGGAAGACCTGCACCTCGACCTCTTCCACTCCCGCCAGCAGTGCCGGAATATCCTCTTTCGAGTCGGGCTGCAGTTCGATCCGCCGGCTGTCCACCGCATGGGCCACCGGCCGGCCCAGCGCATGATTGATATCGGCCGCCACTGTCTCCGCGGTCCGGAAATCGGCGTCGTTCAGCGACAGGGAGAGATTGCGCATTTTCGACAGATCGAGCGGCACCCCCCTCTCCACAATGGCTCCGGAAGGAATTCGCGCCGTCGTCGGATAATTCACGGATTTGCTGCTTCCGTTCGCTGTCACCGCGTAGCCGCCCAGCACCATCGGGCCCTGGGCCTGCGCGTAAATCTGCCCGTCCGGCCCATAGAGCGGAGCCAGCAGCAGAACCCCGCCTTCGAGGCTCCGCGCATCGCCCGCCGAAGAGACCGTCACATCCACCTTGTTGCCGGGCGCGGCAAAGGGCGGCAGCGTCCCGGAGAGAAAAACCGCCGCCATGTTGCGCGTCTGCATCATCGAGGCCATCGCATTGCCCTGCAGACTCACGCCCATCCGCTCCAGCGCCGATTCCAGCGTCTGCAGCGGGAAAACCGTCTGCGAGCTGTCGCCGGTCCCATGCAGGCCCACCACGATCCCGTATCCGACCAGCTGATTGTCCCGCACCCCCTCCACCGACGCTATGTCCTTGACCCGCGCCCGTTGCGTTTTCACCGGGTCCTCGGCGTGCGCCGTCAGCAGAGTGGCCGCCATGAACAGGAGTCCTCCCGTCCGCCTGGCCCACCTTCTCCGCGCTCTCCTGCCGCTCCCCCGACGCATCCTGTCCTCCCCCCTCAGAAAACCAACAGCTTTTCGAGAAAGCGCACCACGGGATTTTGCCGGTAAGTGGCGTCGTTGACGATGCCTTTGCCGACCACCTCAAGCTCCATGTCGGTGATCGAGGTCGACATGACCTGGTTCTGCGCGTTGACATCTTCCGGACGCACCAGCCCCCGCAACCGGATCAGCTGAGTCTGCTGGTTGAAGGTCAGCTGGCGCACCACTTCGATCACCAGCATCCCGTTGGGCAGCACATCGGCCACCTCGCCGCCCAGCGTGGTCGCGATACTGGAATTCGTCACGCTCTGCCCCTGCGCGTTCAGGGACGAGGAGGAGTTCTGGCTCAGCAGATTGTTCAACGCATTGCCCGCCTTCAGCTTTCCCAGTAACGCTGACACCTGCGAGCTCGCTGTCGAGGCTCGCTGGTCCTTCACGGTCCCATCGGTCGAGGCAGCCAGGCTCTCGGAGACGACTACGTCGATAGGATCGTGCAACCGAATCGCCTTCACGTCGCTCACCAGATTCGTCAGCCGCCCGTTCGCCGACCAGATCGATCCCGGCGTCAGGACCTCGGCGGCCTTCTCGACGCGCACCCGTGCAATGTACTCGTTCAGCGCCCGATCCGGCGGCGTGTTTCCCGGCTGCGGCGTCTTCGGCTTCCCGGCCAGCGCGGAGCTGGCAGCCAGCAGCAGCAACAGGCATGCGGCGCCCCGTCCGATCGTATTCGCTCGCCGACTGCTCATCACTTCCCAACCCTTCCCGGCTCCAGTTCCACCCAACCCGGCCCGCGTACCACGCCGTGCAGAATGGCCGTGCCGAACCGGCTGCGGACTGCAACCGTCCCGCCGGCGCTGGCCGTCGTCAGTGCCGTGCCGGCAAGATCTCCCGCGCTGTTCTCGTCCCGCCAGGTCAGCGCAACCCGCATCCCCGCCCGCACCAGCGGCGGCCGATCCGGACCCGGGCCAACGGCATCGCGCCGTATCCCGGCCGGAGCCGTCCACGGCATCTCCACCAGAACCGCAGGCCGTTCCGGATGCGCACAGTCCCGCTCCACTCGCCAGGTGCGATGCAACCCCCAGTCGCGCACCACTCCGGCATCGCTGCAGGCCGCCCGCGCCATCGGCACCGCCATCCCCAGAACCACCGCTATTGCCCAGGCTCGCATCGCTCACTTCGCCATGTTGTTCACTTGGCTGTACATCTCATTCGCCGCCGTAATCACCTTCGAGTTGCTCTCGTAGGCCCGCTGCGCCAGCACCATCTGTACGAAGGCGCCCACCACGTCCACGTTCGAATTCTCCAGATACCCCTGCTGCAGCGTGCCGAGTCCCTCGGTCCCGCCTGGATTGCCCAGCACCGGGTCCCCGGAGGAGAGCGTCGCGGTGAACAGGTTCGATCCCACGCTCTCGAGGCCTCCGGGATTGACGAACGTCGCCAGCTGGATCTGCCCCAGCTGCGCCGGATTCTGCTGGCCCGGCAACGTTGCATTGACCACCCCATACTGGGTGATCGTGATCGCCGTCGCATTGGCCGGGATCGTGATGCTTGGCACTACCGAATCGCCCTGCGCATCGACCAGCGTTCCCTGGTTGTTCAGATAGAAGTTGCCGGCCCTCGTGTAGGCCATGGTTCCATCGGGCCGCGTCACCTGGAAGAATCCGGTCCCCTGAATGGCGAGGTCCAGAGGATTGTTCGTCTGGTTCATGTCCCCCTGGGTCATGATGACCTCGCTGGCCGCCGACTTCGTCCCCAGTCCGATCTGCAGCCCCGCCGATACGGTCTCCTGACTCTGCGCCGCACCCGGTGTCACGAGGTTCTGGTAGATCATGTCCTGAAATTGCAGCTGCCGCTGGCGAAAGCCCACCGTCGACGAGTTCGCCAGGTTGTTGGCGATGGTATCCAGATTCAGCTGCTGGGCGCTCATACCGCTGGCTGCCGTGTACAACGCTCGAATCATCGTTTCCTCCTGTGCCTTTCGCTAGGGGACGCGCGGCAGCTCCTCGCTTGCCGTCTTGTCCAGGTCGTTTGAAAACATCGAGACGGCTTTCTCCATCATTTCCGCCTGGCGCTGCATCAGCACCAGCTGCAGGCTCCCCTCGATCACGTCCTGGTTCGAGGTCTCGAGCGTTCCCTGGTGAATCGCGCCGGTCCCGGCCGTCGGCTGGGCGCCATCGACAGGGACATAGCGGTTGGCCCCTTCCGCCGCCAGATTCTGGGGAGAGCCGAATGCGCAAATTGTCAGCTTGCCGGCAATCGCGCCGTTCACCGAAACCGCTCCATCGGCGCCGACCACGATCGGACCGGCGGGTACGCTGACCGGCTGCTGGCGCGCATCGAGCACCGGCTCGCCAGCCTGGGTGGTCAGCGTTCCGTCCTGCGCCCTCTGGAATTGTCCGTCGCGCGTGTAGCGGATGCCCTGTTTTGTCTGAATTGCAAAGAAACCGTCGCCCTCAACGGCCAGATCCAGCGGATTGCCCGTCGGGGTCAGGGCTCCCTGGCCGAAATCGAGACGGCTGCCACCCAGCACGCCGAAGGCGTTCACCGTGGTGTTCAGCTGCGAGCCGAGCGCATCGGGCCCGAGAATCGCCGAACGGAAGTAATCTCGCTCCGCCCGGTACCCGGCGGTTCCGGCGTTGGCTAGGTTTCCCGCCGCCAGATCGAGCGCCTGGCTGCGCGCCAGCCACCCGGAGAACGCCGCGTAATAACCACTGTCCACTGTTCTGGCCGCCTTCCGCGATCCAGCAGGTGCAGCGGAATCACCACAAAGAAGGGGCGAAAATTAGAACCGGCTCATCCCTGTGGCTCACAGGTAATCGTGACCGTGAAGGTCAGGGTTTCGAAGAGGTACCGGCGCAGGATCCGGACGGGGGCCTTCTGGCTGAAGAGTTCATAGCTGGTCCCGGCCACCACGGTCGGGGTCGACAACAGGCAACCGGAGGCCAGCGAAGGATCGAATCCCTTCCAGGCCCCCGCCACCATATTGCAGACCTCGCCGATCGCGTCACGCACCATCTCGTCGACTTCCTCCGGTGCGATGCCCGTCATCTTTTCGGCCATGCGCATCGCCGCCTCGCTGCTGGTGTACAGCACCAGCGATCCGCTCAGGGCTCCGGCCAGCCCGATCACAGCCGAAATCGATTCCCCACCCATGGCCGGCTCGCCCGGTGCCGGCGCGCAGCCAACCCCCATCATGGTACTGAACACCTCGTTCGTCGCCCGATCCAGATACTCTTCAAACCGTGCGACATTCACCGGTTTGCCGGCCGCCACCGCTGTTCCCTGGCTCATCGTTCCCTTCCCCTTCCCCGGGTTGCCCCTGTTTGTCTGCAGCGTTGCCGCCAGATCAGGCAGGCACCAGCAGCGGCAGCACGCGTTCCCGCACCTGGTCCGGGGTAAACGGCTTGCGAATGTACCCCTGGGCCCCGGCCGCCAGCGCTTCGCGCACGTGTTCCTCGCCACTCTCGGTCGTGATCATCACCACGGGAACTCCCTGCGCCAGCCCCCGGCTCTGAATCTGACGCAGAAACTCCAGGCCGTCCATGTTTGGCATATTGATATCGGAAACGATCAGTCCCACTGGCTCGCGCTCCAGGGCATCCAGCCCCTCGCGTCCGCTGCCTGCTTCCACCACTTTTTCCAGATTCAGGCCTGCCTGGCGCAGAGCCCGCTCGACAATCTTCCGCATCACCGAGGAATCGTCGACAATCAGCACCGTTGTTCCGGACATCGCGCGGTCCCCTCCCGCTTTCCTTATCGGCGAGTTCAGATTTCTCTGTATCCCGAAATGCGATTCCGGGTCCGCGCCGCGGTTCCGACGGTCGCCAGCAGGTCCTCGACCGTGTCCGGCGCCGGCAATCCCGGCCCCGTAGGCGGGCGCCGCCACATCCGCAGCCAGAAGACGTCATGCACCCGAACCAGACGGGACTCCGCAGCCCGCGCGTCCTCGATCCGCCGCGCGAGCGTCCGCACCAGCGCCCAGGAACTGGCTGCTTCGAGGTACCGTGCCGGAGGCGCAGCTGCGGCAGAATAGCTCTCGCGCGCCAGGCGGAACTCGGAGTCCGGCGCAATGCCCGCCGCGACCCGTAATCCCGTCATCCGCCCGAGAGCGTAACTCAGACTGCGGTCGACGCGTCCGGAGAAGGCCAGGTACAAAATTCCTCTCCCGGGAGTCCGCACCGGCAAGGCCGCAAAGGCGTCGGCGAGAAAGTGCGGCAGTGCGGCCGCCATCTCCTCCGGCTGAAAGCCGTCGAGCGAGAACACCGGGCAGTTCCACTGCAGGCTCCGTGCCCGTGTCAACGCCGGCTCGGAGAGGACGCCGCTCTCGATCAGCCACTCCCCCAGCTTCCTCGCCTCGCTGCCTTCCTGGCTCGCCCGCCGCTGCTCATCGAGGGCCGCCCTCAGTTGCTCCACCGTGATCGTTCCCTGGCGGATCAGCATCAGGCCCATCGGCACCCGATGCGCCCGGGGCGGCTGCGCCGCCTCGCCCCCCTCCATCTCCCGGCGAACGGCGGCTGCCACCAGGGCTTCCATACACTCGGCTGAGCAGGCCCATTTCCCCTCGAAGCCGGGCACCTGCCGGTTCCTCCACAGGTGCATCCATCCCGTTGCACATTGCGGATTGGCACAGCGCGGAAACAGCGATGCCGCCAGTGCGCCCGCGGCGCGCAGCGCGCCTCCGTTTTCTTTCGACTTCGGATCCGCTACCACAGGCATCGGATGCTCTCCAGACGCCGGACCGGCTCGGCGACTTCAGTCACCCGCAGCCCGAAATTCCCGTTCACCAGCACTACCTCTCCCCGAGCCACAATTCGGTCGCCTACAATCAGATCCACCGGGTCGGCCACCTGCCGGTCCAGTTCCACGACGTCTCCCGGACCCAGCTCCAGAAGCTCCTTCAATTCCAGTTCGCGCGAACCGAAGCGGACCGCAGCGTCGAGCTCCACCTCGAGCAGCAGATCGAAATTGCCGGCCGATCGCATCCCCGTCGCCGGAGTGCCGACCTCCGCCGGATTGCCGGCCTTTTCTGTGGTTTCCTTCGCCGCGCGCTTCTCCGGCTGGCTGCGGACAGCGTCTCCGGCAGCTTCGAGCGCCACCGACAGGCGCACGGTCGCATTTCCCAGGCGCAGCGCCCAGGGCTGGGTATTCTCCTCGGGGACTCCTGCCGGAGCGGCTTTGCCCCCGCAGCCGGCTGCCACGCTGGCCAGGATCCCCGACCACAGTTCACGCACCATATCCGCATCGGCCTGGCCGGCTTCGATCACCCGTGCTTCGACCAGGAAGGCGGCCATGTCGTCCCGATCGGCGGCCAGCACCAGGCGGGCACCCGGCAGGCTGAGCGCATCGGCAAAACAGCGATCGATCCGGGGCGCTTCCCGGGCGGCATCGAGCGAGACCGTCTGGCCGAGCTCCTTCGCAATCTCTTCTTGCAGCCTTCCCAGCCAGGAACCGAGATCGTTCATCTTTTTGCCTCGTGTGCTGCCAGCAAATGTGCCGCCCGATGGTCGGCCTGACCCACCGGCGCAGCGGAAAACAGCGTTACCCCTCCGGCGCGAAACTGCGCGGCCGTGCGCGATGCGGGCAGCTCCAGGCGCAAAATCGTTCCTAGACGCAGTTCACCCAGCGCTTCGGCGGGAACACGCACTGAGGGCAGCCAGAGCGCGGTTCCGGTCCGGCAGGCCCCGACCAGTTGCCACATCCGGCGCCGCGTTTCTTCCGAATGGCGCCGCTGTCGCGACTTCTCCCCTCCCAGGCGGCGCAGGATCGTATTCGAGGCCACAGCCGGGAAAGCGAGGTTGAGCAGGCCGCTCGTCTCGCCCAGGCGCAACTCGAAGCTCAGACACAAGGTCTTCTCCGACACCGGAATCAGCCGGGGCGTCTGGGTCTGCATCTGGCGCTTTTCGAAGGTGAAGCTCAACCCCACGGGCTGCCACGCGGTGGTCAGCTCGCGGCAGATCGCCTCGACCACTCCGGAGAGAATCGCCTCCTCGATGTCGGTCAGTTCGCGGGGCGGGCTCGGTCCACCTTCGCCACCCAGCAGCAGGTCGATCATCGGCGGCGCCGTGGTCAGGTCCATCTGCAGCACAGAGGTTGCCCGCAGGGGGTCCAGACGCACCGAGCAGACGTAGGCCAGCTCCGGAATGCGCAGCAGGAACTCGCTGAAGGGAATCTGTTCGGCCGAAACCAGGCTGACCTGCACGCGGCTGCGAAACCACGCGCCCAGATGGTGGGTCAGATTGCGGGCGAAAATGTCGTTGATCATGCTGATGGCGCGCAGCTGTTCGTTCGAGATCTGCCCGGACCGCGAGAAGCTCCACGGCAGCACGCGGCTGCGCGGTTCCAGTTCGGGAGCGGTCCTGGTACGCGCCCGCGCCGCCTGGAACAGAGCGTCGATCTCTTCCTGGCCGAGTTCCTTTTCCATGTGCCTTCCGCTCTACTTCTGTTGCCGTGCGAAATCCTGCAGCCGGGCCCGCAGGTGCGCGACCGCCGAGGAGTGAATCTGCGAGACCCGCGACTCGACGACGCTGAGCGCCAGGCCGATCTCCTTCATGGTCATCTCCTCGTAGTAGTAGAGCGTCACCACCAGTCGCTCCCGTTCCGGGAGCTGCTCGATGGCCGCCGCCAACCGCTTCCGCATCTCTCCGCGCAGACAGCGGAAGAGCGGATCCTCGTCCGAGGGATTGGGGATATAGGCCAGCTCCTCCTCGCCGGAATCCTCGGAACGTTCCAGATGCAGCGTTCCGATCTCGAGGCCCTTCAACTCGCCCAGCAGCTGCTGGTACTCTTCCAGTTCGAGACCCATCTCACGCGCCACTTCCGGCTCGGTCGGTGTACGGCCACAGCGCGCCGTCACCTGCCGGATCGCCTCTTCGACCGCTCTTCCCTTGCGGCGCAGATCGCGCGGGCTCCAGTCCAGCGTGCGCAGGCTGTCCAGAATCGCTCCCCGGATACGGAACTGCGCGTAGCTGCGAAACTGCACTTTTTTCGCCGGGTCGAACTTGCGAAAAGCGTCCAGCAGGCCTACCACCCCGGCACTGACCAGATCTTCAAGGTCCACATGCTGCGGCAGGCGTTCGTGAATCCTGCGCGCCATCCAGCGCACGGCCGGCATGTGTTCCAGCATCATCCGCTCGCGTTCTTCCTCACCGAGCGCCGGCACCTCATGGGCCGGCTCCGGAGTCTCGGTTGCCCTCCGGGTCTTCCTCGGACGCTCCGGCGATCTCCATGTCTCCGCTGTCTGGCCTGCGTATTCCATCGCGTGACCTCACCCTCCCTGCCGCACCACGCCCACCGCCCGGACCGGCATCTCCGGCGGAATCTCCCCCGGGGCAATCACCGTCAGCCGCGGCAGAACCGGCTCCAGCCACCGCCGCAGGTGGTAACGCGCCGGACTGGAGCAGAGGAGCACGGGCTGGGCCGTTCCGGACGCTGCGCCCATGAGAGTCTTCAAAGAATCCGTGATCCGGCGCAGCACCGGCGTCGCCGGCCCGCTGGTCAGCAGCCGCGCCGAGGCCTCCGGGGAGACCAGCGCCAGCAACTCCTCTTCGAGCGCCGGCTCCAGCGCAAAGACGCGAAGCGTCCCGTCCGGGTCCACCAGCGGCTGCGTCAGCCTGCGGCCCAGTGCCTGGCGTGCCGCTTCGACCAGCGCCGGAAGACCGCGGTTCTGCGCCGCCGCGTCCACCAGCGCCTCGAGAATCGTCCCCAGGTCGCGAATCGAGACCCGCTCGCGCAGCAGTTGCTGCAGCACTTTCTGCGTCTCGCCGAGCGAAAGGACCTTCGGCACCAGTTCCTCGACCAGCTTCGGATGACTCTCGGACAGAGAATCGAGCAGGCGCTTGGTCTCGGCGCGGCCCAGTAGCTCGTGCGCGTGCTTCCGGATCAGCTCCGCCAGGTACGTCCCGATCAGCGTTCCCTGATCGACGACCGAATACCCGGCCGCCAGCGCCTCTTCCTCGACCGCGGGCTGAATCCAGCGGGCCGGCGCCCCGTAGGCCGGCTCTCGCGCCTCTTTCCCAGGGAGCGGGCGCGGACGCGCCTCGGTTGAGACAGCCAGCAGGCAGTTGCTCTCCATCTGCCAGCGTCCGATCTCGATCCCCCGCAGCGAGACCACGTATTCGCGCGCCTTCAGCCGCAGGTTGTCGGAGATATGCACGGGCGGAATCAGGAAGCCGAGTTCCTGCGCCAGATGCCGCCGCAGCGTCTTGACCCGCCCCAGCATCTGGCCGCCCTGTTTTTCGTCGACCAGAGGAATCAGCTGGAACCCGATCTCGAGGCTCAAATCATCGAGGCGGAGCGAGGGCGCGAGAGTCTCCGGCTTGTCGGTTGTCTTTTTCGCCGCCTCTGCCTCAGCCGCAGGCGCTTCGTGCTTTGCGGCTCGCGTCCCCAGATACCCCAGGGCCGCGGCGGGCAGCAGAAACGCCAGCTTCGGCAGCCCCGGAATCAGGCACAGCGCACCGAGCACGCCGCTGGCGACATAGAGCGTCGTACCCCTGCCCAGCAGTTGTGCCCCCAGTTCCGTCGTGAGTTGCCCGGACGAGGAAGCCCGCGTCAGCACCATGCCGCCCGCCACTGAAACCAGCAGCGAGGGGATCATCGTCACCAGCCCATCCCCAACCGTCAGGATCGTGTAGGTCCGCACCGCCTCGCCCAGATCGATCCCCTGCTGCAGGGTTCCGATCAGCAGTCCGGCCACAATGTTGATCGCTGTGATCAGGATGGTTGCCAGCGAATCGCGCTGGTTGAAGCGTGCCGCCCCGTCCATGGCGCCGTAGAACTCGGCCTCGTGCGCGATGGCCTGGCGCCGTTTGCGCGCGGTCGCTTCGTCGATCAGGCCGGCATTCATGTCGGCATCGATCGCCATCTGCTTGCCGGGCAGCGCATCCAGAGTGAAGCGGGCCGTCACCTCCGCCGTGCGCACCGCGCCATGGCTCACGACCAGGAACTGGATCGCGATCAGGGCCAGGAAGAGCACGAAGCCCACCACGTAATTGCCGCCCACCACGAACTGGCCAAAGGCCTCGATCACCCTGCCCGCCGCCGCGGTCCCTTCCGCGCCATGCAGCAGAATCCTGCGGCTCGAAGCGATGTTCAGCGAGAGACGAAACAAGGTCAGCAACAGCAGCAGGGTTGGAAAGACCGAGAAATCCACCGCGCGCCGCAGCTGCACGGCCGACAGAAACACCAGGATCGACGCTGCCATCGAGCAGGCCAGCAACATGTCCATCACAAAGGCCGGCACCGGTATGATCATCACGAACAGCACGCTGATCGCCGACACCGGCAGAGCCAGCGTGCGCAGTGCCTTGGTCCGGTCGCCCGGCACCGCCCCACTCAGAGGCATGACTCCCGCACTCATCGCTTCGACCTCCCCGTCTCGCCCGCGTTCCGCTTCGCTCTCGCCGCCGCTTCAGCCCGCTCGCGGCGGACCCGCTCCTCGACCTCGCGCCGGTAAAGCCACGCAAGAATCGCGGCCACCGCGGCGTACAGCTCAAAGGGAATGGCCTGCCCCTGCTCCACCTGGCGGTAGAGCGAACGGGCCAGCGGTGGGTTCTCGACGATCGGCACCCCGGCCCACTGTGCCTCTTCGCGAATCTGGGCCGCCAGCAGGTCCCGGCCCTTCGCCAGCACGCGCGGCGGCTCCATGGATTCGAAATCGAAGCTCAGCGCCACCGCATAGTGCGTCGGATTCGTCACCACCACCGAAGCCCGCGAGACGTCCGCCTTCAGCTGCCGCCGCCGCATCTGCCGCCGCAGGCCGCGAATGCGCGCTTTCACCTGCGGACTGCCTTCCATCTCCCGGTATTCGTCGCGCATATCCTGTTTCGACATGCGCAGCCGGGTTTCCCGGGTGCGCCACTCCATCAGGTAATCGACCCCGGCCCACGCCAGAAAAATCCACGCGCCCTCGACCAGCAGGTTGTACATCTCGGCAAACAGATCCGGATACTGCGCCGCGCTCATCGGCGGAATGGCGGTCTGCGCCTCGATCGCGTGCACGGCAAAGAACCCCAGTGCCGCGATTGGCACCAGAGACTTGCCCAGACGCACCGCGGCACGCAGCGAAAAAACATTCTTCGCGTTCTCGACCGGATTGACGCGCTCCGGTTTGAAGCGCAGCGCTTCGAAGTTCAGCGTCCAGCCCCCGCCCTGCGCGATCCCGGCTCCCACCGCCGCGGCCAGGGCGGCAAGAAAGAGAATCCCCACTGGTTCCAGCGCCTTCAGGAAGACCCCGCGAATTTCCATGGCCGTCCCGGCCGCTGAAGTTCGCTCCCAGATCGCCGGCTGTCCCATCCCCAGCAGAACGCGATACGCGCCACCCCACCCGGCAATCCAGCGCGGCGCAACGCCACCCAGCACATAGACGGAGGCCAGCATCGCCACCGCAGCCATCAGATCGCGGCTGTGCGCCCGATCGCCCTTCTCGGCGGCCTTCTGGCGCTGCCGCGGTGTCGCCTGTTCGGTGCGGTCTCCTGCCATGGCTAAGTTGTCCCCGCCGACCGTGCCAGCAGACGGCCGGCATCATCCAGCAGTGCCGCAAAATGCCCCTCGATCCAGTGCGGCCACAGGGCCAGCGATCCGATCAGGACCCCGTAGCCGAGCATCGTCTTCAGCGGGACGCCAATCATCATCACCGGCAGTTGCGGGGCCAGCTTTCCAGCCAGAGCGACCGCCATCTCCGCCAGCAGCGTCGCGGCCACGACCGGCGCCGAGAGCTGCAGCGCCGCGGCGAAGATGCCGCCCGCCATCGTCACCAGAGCCCATCCGGCCCGCGGATCGAGCCTCACCGAGCCCACCGGCGCGGTGGCAAAGGTCCGGAAGAGCGCCTCCAGCATCGTCCGGTGCAGACCGGCGCCCAGCACCACCAGTGTGCCCAGCAACCCGAACATCTGGCCCAGCAGCGGCGTCGATACCGGGGAATTCGGATCCATCAGGTTCACCAGCGAAAAGCTGAACTGGAAGCCCAGCACCTGCCCGGTGAACTCCAGCGCCTCGAACAGCAACGACAGCGTCAGGCCGAGGACCAGTCCCACGCTCAGCTCACCGAGCACGGGCAGAATCCCCAGCACCGCGTGTGCCCCCGGAAAGCCGGCCACCACCGGGGCCAGCAGAAACGAGACCGCCAGTACGAACCCCGCCTTGATCCGCGGCGGGATGGCCGCCGAAGAGAACACGGGCGCAAACACCATCAGCCCGCTGATGCGCACCAGCACCAGCGTCATCGACCCCAGAGCCTGCTCCCAGTTCCCTCCTGGCCCGAGTGCCGCCATCGCTCATCCCTGTCCCAGAAAGCGGTGGAAGTCGGAGAACAGGCCCGTGGTATAGCTCATCAGCCGGCCCAGATACCAGGGCAGCGCCGCCAGCAGCAGCCCGACCACTACCAGCAGCCGCGGTACCGTGGAGATGGTCTGATCCTGCAGCGAGGTCAGCGTCTGCAGCAGGCTGATCAGAAGACTCGTAACGCAGGCCGCCAGCAACACCGGCGCGCTCAGAATCAGCGCCTCCCGCAGCAGATGCCGCATCAGTTCCGCCGCCTCATCGGGTCCCATATCTTCCTCCCTCCGCGCCTTCTGTCCTGCTTCCCTGCCGCACGTCGCGCCCTTCGACTTCCGCTTCCCCTCAGACCTCTGCCTCAGCTCCCTCCCTGCCCCGGTCAGAAACTCTTCAGCAGCGAACCGGCCAGCAGATTCCACCCATCGACCATCACAAAGAGCAGGATCTTCAGCGGTGTCGAGATCACCACCGGCGGCAACTGATACATGCCGATCGAAGTCGTGATCGAAGCCACCACCATATCCACCAGCAGGAACGGCAGGAACAGCACCGCCCCGATCTCAAAACCCGCCTTCAGTTCGCTCAGGATGTAGGCCGGCACCACCACGCGCAGCGGCACATCGTCGGGCTTCGCCGGTCGCGATGTCATCGACGCAGAAACAAACAAGGCCAGGTCCTTCTCCCGCGCGTACCGCAGCATGTACGCCTTCACCGGCTCCGAACCGCGCTCGATCGCATCCCAGCCGGAAATCTGACCGGCTCGAAACGGTTCTACCGCCTGCTGATCCACCTGCACCAGCACCGGCTGCATCAGGAACCAGGTCATCATCAGGCCCAGCCCCATCAGCACCTGGTTCGAGGGCGCCGTTTGCGTTCCCAGCGCCTGGCGCAGGAAGTGGAACACGATCAGCAGACGCACCATCGGCGTCATCGAGAGCAGAATCGCCGGCAGCAGGGTCAACAGGGTCAGCGAAAAGACGATCGTCCACGGAACCGAATTGTTGTTGCCCAGCTGGCCGGACAAGTCCAGCCCCGGCAGCCCGTGCGGCGCCTTCGCAGCCGCCAGCAGCAGCAGGTTCACGACACCGGCTCCCGCTTCCGCCTGCGGTGCGCGGAGACTTCCATGATCGGCGTGATCACCTCGCTGCCCAGCGCCAGCAGCACACTCTTGCCCCTGCAGTTCACCAGCACGAGAGACTTTTTCGGTCCAAGGCTCAGTCGCCCCTCCAGACGAATGGGCAACTCCCCGGCCGTCGGCAGGCTCATCAGCTTTCGCAGCCATAGTCCCAGCCGCATGGTCCAGCTGTAGCGCGGCATCGGCGTACTGCCGTCGAAGACCGGATTCAGCACCATGCCCATGTTCTTCTTCCCTCTTCCCCGCGTTTCCTCCGCCAATCGCACAATCTCCACAATTCCCTCTCGTTCTCCGCGCGCTTCTCCTAAGCCAGCCGGGTCACGCGCACCGCCAGTCTCTGATCCAGGACTTCGAATTCCGACCACAGCAGCAGTGCGCCGGCGCAACACAAGGGCACATCCTGGGTGTGCTCGTGCACCGTTTCCACCACCGTTCCCTTCTGCATCGCCAGCAAATCCTGTACCCGAAACGAGCGGACCTTGACCATCACGTCCACCTGCATCGGCAGCCGCTCCAGACGAACGTCTCCCAGGCGAGAATCCGGCAATGCTTCGTTTGCCTCGTTCTCCTGCACCGCCAGCGCTGTTGCCCCGGCAGCGGTTGCCGCCACGGGGTTGGAAGCAGACACTCCCCCGCCGGCGGCTGCGGCGGCCGAAGCCGCACCTTCCCGTGCTCCCCCTCCCGGGGGCGCGTTCGTGATTCCTTTGTCCTCAGTTCCAGGTGGCATCGCAGCAGTTCCTGCGCGCCAGTGCCCCAAAAGACGACACAACGATTAGAAGATTCTTACCTTCGCGCCTGAATCGCTCTCCCGGTGGGGTTCGCTCCGGCCCCGCCGCAGGACGTGCGTCCGGGGCGCGCCGCAATGCCGTGAGGTCCTCGTCCCGTCGCTCAATCCGTTGCGCCAGCGCTCCGCAGCGTGAACCAGAACGTCGCGCCCTTTTCCAGCGCGCCCTCGGCCCAGATACGACCGCCATGGCGCGCCAGGATCCGCTGCACCGTCGCCAGCCCGATCCCTGTCCCCGGAAACTCGCTCCGGCTGTGCAGCCGATGGAAAGGCTGAAAGAGTTCATCGCTCTGCATGGGATCGAACCCCGCGCCATCGTCCCGCACGTAGTAGAGCGTTTCTCCGCGCCGATTGATGGCGCCGAATTCGATGCACGCCTGCTCGTGGTGCGAGGTGTACTTCCACGAGTTGCGAATCAGGTTGTCCAGCGCCACCCGCATCAGCCCCTCGTCGGCTTCCACCGGAGGCACACGCGCAACCATGAGCTCGACCTGCCGTTTTGGATCCCCGCGCTTCAGATCCTCTGCAATCCGCGTCACGATTCCCGTCAGATCTACCGGCCCCTTCTTCAGTGGAGCCGTGCTTGCCCGCGACAAATGCAGCAGATCGTCGATCAGCGAAGTCATGCCGTGGGTGACCTCCTGCATCTGTTCCAGAATCTCCCTCCGCTCGCCCTCCGGCCTCTCGTGATCGGAGTTCTCCTGCAGGTAGATCATTCCCTGTACGGCATCGAGCGGCCCGCGCAGATCGTGCGCCACCATATACGAGAAGGCCTCCAGTTCCCGGTTGGCGGCTCGCAGCGCCGCCGTCCGCTCCTCGACGCGCACTTCCAGCTCCTCGCGCGCTCGATTCAGCGCCGTGTCCCGCTCCTGGATCTGCACCAGCATCTCGTTGAACGCTTCCACCAGCACCGCCACTTCGTCCCCGTCCATCTGGGGCTCAGCCCGTACCGAGTAATCCCGCTCCCGCGACACACGGCGAGCCGTCTCCGCCAGAGCCACCATCGGCCGCGCCACCAGCCGTCGCGCCGTCGCGCTGATCAGCACCCCGGCCGCCATACAGACCAACAGCACACCGAACGCGATCGCCAGATACTGCCGCGCCCTCTTTCCCGTTTCGGTCAGCTGGGCCGCAATGTAGACCGTACCCACCGGTTTTCCCTGGAAGATGATTCGGTGCGCCAGCAATACGCCGCTTCCGTTCACCCATTCCTCGTCAATCTTTCCCGCTGACAGCGCCCGCACCGGAGGTGCCGGCGTACTGGCGGAACGCTGATATTCAGCAAACGGCGTTCCATCGTTCATTACCAGCGTTGCGGCCACCACATCCGGCGAGTTGCGCAACGCCTCAAGCGTGGTCGTAGCGCTCTGCTGATCGTCAAACATTAACGCAGTAACGCTATTAGCACCAACGATTTGCGCAGCAGTCCTCAGGTCTCGAATGAGGTTCTGTCGGAACGAAATAGCATCATAGAGGAAGAACGCCAGCACCGCCAGAACCAGAACAATGGCGCTGACCATGACATTCATCCACATCAGCTTTCCTGAGATCGACCGGGAGCCGGGCCTCATTTCGCTCCTCCCGTACCGGGGTTTCCGGTCACCGTTACCGCTACCTTCAGCAACTCCGAGCTGAGCACGATGCGGTGCCGAATCACCGCCTCAAGATTGACCGCGAACCGCACATGATCTCCGACAAGCAGGAACTGAATCATGCCGCCGTGCGCCAGAAAATCCGGACCCTCTCCGACGGTCAGAATCGGCTTGCCTTCCGCAGCCGCCAGAAAGCTGTCCTCCCGCGCATGCGCCCCCGTTCCCATAAACAGAATCGAACACGCTCCCACGCCTTCCGGGCTCTCGAGATCCCGCTCCTCCACCGGCCGCCCGTTGATTTCCTCCCCGTCCACCAGTTTCCCCACCGCCTGACCGAACGGGTCGCGTCCAGCGATGCAAACCAGCATGGGCCCGCGATCGACTGCGTGCGGCCAGCGAACAAATTTCCCGAAGTTGTAGAGATAAGCAGCCTGGACGTCGTCGCGCGACGTCTTTTGCGCATGTCCCGCCTCTGCTGTCAGGAGCAGGAACACAAAAGCGATCGCCGTCGTTGCGGCTATCCGCCGCAGGATCCAAGCGACGGCGCGCCGTACCGGGGCCCCCTCCGTCTCTTCCCTTTGCCGCCCCCGTCCTCTCAAATGCATCCGCTTTTACCCGTGCTCCGCTGCTTCGTCCAGGCCCATTCAGCATAGACCTCGTGCCGAACTGCGTTGGCTGGGAACCGGCCTGGACCTCGTGCGAGCCACGGCAGCGTCGGCGCCATCGCATGCCGACACCTGCGCAGTCACAGAAAGGACCCGGCATAATTGAGGGAACCTGAAGGCCAAGGCGAGCGTCTACCCCGCAGCGGATGCCAGGGGATCCAGCTGGCCCCGCGAAATGAGTCGAAGCAGGTTCGCCACCCCGGGGGAATTCAGACGAACCGCCGCGCGGATTTGAGATGCAGACGAGCGAATTGTGGGTTGCCCCGGAACTGGGCCGGGCAACCGTCGGCGCTGGCCAGCTTCCTGCGGTCAGAACTCGCAAGGGCAAAAAAAAGAGGTCCGAACCTTCACCCTGACCGGCATGATGAAGATCCGTACCCTCGGGAGGCACAGCGAATTCTTCAGAAGATGCTTTGCGCCGCGGTATCCACCGTGATGCGCGTGCCCGTGATGTTCCCCTGCACATGCGCCAGCACGTCGCCGCTCTCGTCATACTGGTCGATCGTGAACGTGCCCGTGAAACTGTCGCCATCTGCATCCAGCTTTATCTGCTCCTGGATCTGTGCTGGCCCCAGCAGCGTTCCATTCGGAGACTGCGTCGTTGGTGTGGGATCCCACGCCGTTGCAAAATGGTTCAGCTTGTAGCTGTGATAGCTAACCGCCTTCCACACGCCCAGGCAGAAATCGCTCGTGATCGGTGCCCGGCCGCCGGAGTTCATGATCTCCGTCCCGTCGCTGTGCCACTGTGAATACCCCGCATCCACGGGAGTGCCGTCCGGGATCCCTGTGCTTTCCTCTGAGATGAACTTGACATGCCAGAATCCGACAATCGCCCCGTCGTCGTCCCAACCCCGATACTGATCCGCGGGAGAGCCGTACCGCGCCAGTTGCGACCCGGAAGCGGCGAGCTGAGGATGAATCGCAGCACCCCCTGCCAGGGTTTTCAGGTTGATTCCTCCGCACTGCGCCTGCGACGCCGGCACCAGCAGCAATGCGGCAACGAACGCACCCAGGGCGGGCGCGTATTTCCTCAAATGGATCTTCATGGGGTTCTCCTCTTTCGCCGGGTTTTCCGGCTGGGTCACGAGCTAAACGCGATCCCCGCCGCCGAGGCAAGGAAGAGGAGGTGAAGACGGAGGTAAAGTTCTGGTGAAGCGCCAAACCCCTGAAACATCGAAAGATTGCTGCTTTCCTCGGATATCCCGGGTATACTGCTGCCCCATGAGCTAGCCCCATGATCGCCACCGTCCTTGAGTTCGGCGAGTTCACGCTCGACCGCGGCCGCTTCGAACTGTGCCGCAACGGCCGAGGGATCGCCCTCGAGCGCAAGCCGATGGAGCTCCTCATCCTCCTGGTCGAGGCCGACGGTCAGCTCGTTACCCGCTCCGAAATCGCCGAACGCCTCTGGGAACGCGAAGTCTTCGTCGACACCGAACACGGCATCAACACCGCGATCCGAAAAATACGCCAGGTCCTTCGCGACGACTCCGACGAACCACGCTTCATCCAGACCGTCACCGGCAAAGGCTACCGCTTCATCGCCCCCATTCATGGCCTCGAAGTGGACCCCTTGGCCGCAGGCAATGGCCACACCGCATCTCCAGCGCAACCCACCTTCATTCCTCTCCCGCCTTCTCCGCGGAAGCCCACCGCTGAAGCACGCCGCAGCCGCTTCGCACTCTGGCTCGCTATCCCGGCCACGATCCTGGCAGCGGTCGGCATCCTCTACGGTGCGCGCTATCTCCTCCCTCGCCACCGGCTCGCTGCGGCGAATATCCGCTCCCTCGCCGTGCTGCCCCTCGACAACCTCTCCGGAGACCCCAGCCAGGACTACTTGGCCGATGGTATGACCGACGAGCTCACTACCATGCTCGCCAAAGACTCCACCCTCCGCATCGTCTCGCGCACCTCCGTCCTGGAGTACAAGCGAGCCCACCGCCCGCTCCCCGAAATCGCCCGCGCTCTCAATGTCGACGGCATCGTCGAAGGCTCGGTTTCCCGTGCCGGCAATCGGGTCCACATGACCCTCCAGCTCATCCGCGCCGACACCGACTCCCACATCTGGGCCGACAGCTACGATCGCGACCTCAACGACACAGCCCTGCCCGACGAAGCTGCCCAGGCCATCGCAAGGCGTCTTCGCAGCATCGCCCCCGTCGCGACTGCCGCACCCTATGTGAATCCTGCAGCACACGACGCCTGGCTGCGTGGCCGCTACCTGTGGTTCAGGGATCAGAACGACCAGGCCGGTATCGAATTTCGCAGAGCCATCGCGCTGCAACCCGATTACGCCCCCGGCTGGGCTGGCCTGTCGATTTATTACGGGGCCGCTGCTGTCGATGACCTGTTGGATCCACGCACCGCCCTGCCTGCCGAACAGCAAGCCGCCGACAAATCCATCCAGCTTGATCCCACTCTGCCCGAAGCCCACCTCGCCCTTGCCGCCGCGTATTATTTCAACCGCTGGGACTTCGCCAGTGCCGACCGGGAAGCTCTCCGCTGCATCGACCTTGATCCCCGCTTTGCCGAGCCATGGCACCTCCGCGCCAAACTGCTCGGAACTCTCAATCGCCAGCAGGAGGCGATCGATACCGAGAAGCACGCCATGGAACTCGATCCCTTCGAGCGTCCCTGGGCTTTGATGCTGGCTTATTACGAGGCACGCCAATACGACGCAGCCATCGACGATGCCCGTATGCGAGAGCAGACCGATACGGGAGACAAGTCCTTCTGGGGCATTCTATGGTTGATTTGGCGCGATAAAGGCAATACGGCGCAGGCCACCGGCGCCCTCGCAAAATACTTCATGGCGGACGCGCTCCCGGCCCAGGCCGACCATGTGCGCCACTTGTATGCCAGCGCCGGCTATGATGCAGTGGTCCGCTGGCAGGTCCAGGAGACGGAGCAGTGGGGCGAATCGCACTACGCATCCCCCGTCTTCCTGGCGAGCCTTCACGCACAGCTTGGCCATCGTGAGCCCGCATTGTCGCTTCTCGAAGAGGGCTACCGCCAGCACGCGCCCGGATTGCTCTGGATCCAGAACGACCGCTCTTACGACTTCCTTCACTCCGACCCGCGTTACCGTGTCCTCATTCAGAAAATCGGGCTGCCCCCCGCTTATTGAGGAGTACGAGTTCCAGTCTTCATCTCATCCCGCTCTCCGAACCACGCCAGGCCGACTCTCGCCGAAGAGAGTAAACTGCTCTATCCCGTGCATCCGGAGAGCAGTGTCTAACCCGGCCTGCTCACGCTGGAATATGCACGAGGCGCAGGAGGTGCTGTATGAAGCTGGCTAACCGACTTGTCCTTCTCTTCACCCTGTCCGTCTGTGCAGTCGCGCTCACCGGATGCAAGCGTCACAGCAGCGCTGAGCACTTCTACCTCGTCACGGCCAACACCAAACTGGCCTACTGGCAGTCCGCGGCGGCTGGTCTCGACAAAATCGCCAAAGAATACGACGTTCACGCCGACATGCGCGGTCCCCAGGGGTTCGACCCGCAGGACGAGGTCGCGGAGTTCCGCTCCGTCGTCGCACTCAAGCCCAATGGGATCCTCATCTCGGTCGCCGACGAAAAGCTCATGCAGCCTGAGATCGACGCCGCCATCAACGCCGGCATTCCCGTCATCACCATCGACTCCGACGCGCCCAGCAGCAAGCGCCTCTACTTCATCGGCACCAACAACCGCCAGGCAGGTCGCCTCGGCGGTCACGCACTCGTGCAGAAACTCGGTGGCAAGGGCAACGTCGTCTTTTTCACCAACCCCGGCCAGCCCAACCTCGATGACCGCCTAAACGGCTACAAAGACGTCCTCGCCGATTCCCCCAACATCCACGTCAAGGAAGTCGTCGACATCAAAGGCGAGAGCACCGCGGCCTTCGACTACACTCAGCGCGCCCTGGCCCTTACCGGCAAGGATCGCGTCGACGCCTTTGTCTGCCTCGAAGCCTCCGCCGGCCCCGAAGTCGGTGAAGTCCTGCACCGCGGCAATACGAAGGACCGCGTCGTCATCGCCATGGACCTGAACACCGACACCCTCGACGACGTCAAACAGGGCATCATCGCCGCCACCATCGCGCAGAAGCCCTTCACCATGGCTTATTTCGGCGTCAAGATGCTCGACGAGCTCTACCACAATCCGCTTCCGTCGCTCACAACGGACTACTCTGTCGATCCGTCGGCGCCGATCCCGGCATTCATCGATACCGGATCGACACTCGTCGACCAGAGCAACGTCGATCAGTTCATCCATAACCAGTAAGGGCAAGAGCCCCGGCAGTTATTCCGGAATGCACTGAGGAGCCTCGCGCCCTACTCCACCCGCAGCGCCGTCATCGGCTCCACGCTCGCCGCCCGCTGCGCCGGGATCACTGCCGCCAGAAACGCCGCCACCGCCAGGATCGCTGTCGTCGCGATCAGCACCACCGGGTCCCAGGTCTTCACGTGGTACAGCATGCTCGCCATGAACCGGCCGCCAAAGATCGCCGCAGGCATACCGATTGCCAGCCCAATCCCCGCCTGAAGAAATGCGCTGCCCAGCACCATCTGCAGAATTCCGCTGCGATCGGCGCCCAGCGCCATACGGATTCCGATCTCGCTCGTCCGCTGTGCTACCGAATACGCCGTCACCCCGTAGAGCCCGATGGCCGCCAGCGCCAATGCCAGAAATCCGAACACTGACGTCAGCTGCACCATAATCTCCTGGTCATTGAACCGGTCCTTCACCTGCTCGGCGAAGGTCTGGAAGCTGATAATCGTCAGATTCGGATTGATCTGCGACAGCACGCGCCGCACCTGCGATTCCAGCCCAGGAACGTACCCGGCCGTCTGGATCTCAATCGCATTCATCTCCAGATGCGACACGTTTTCGAACATCACCTCGGACGGATCGGTGTAATGCTGCCACTGGGTCGCCGGCAGGAAGAACATCGGCCGGATACGGTGCATCGGATCCCAGTACTGCGTGTCCTCGGTGACGCCCACAATCTCATAGTTCCCGGCGTACTTCTGATCCAGATCGCCGAAGTGCTGGCCCAGCGCCTGCCCGTCCTTGAAAAAGTGCTTGGCGAACGTCTCATTCACCACCGCCACGGCACGCGTCGACCCGGTGTCCTGCTCCGTGATCCCCCGCCCGGCAATGATCTTCGTTCCGATGTTGTCGAAATAGTCTGCGCTCGCGCGAATCCAGGACGCGTTGTTGAAGTTGCTGCCGGGCGGCGGCGGAGCCTGGCCTCGATGTACACATCCTCGCCCCAGTTGTCGCCCTCCATCGGACTATAGAGCGAGTACGTCACCTCTTTCACGCCCGGGATCGTCGCCAGCGCATCGTGCAGCTGGCGAAAAAACGTGTTCGCCTGGTCGGCCTTGTACCCCGCGATCTGCGGATCGATATGCAGGATGTATCGGTTCCGGGTCTCAAATCCGAAATGCTGGTTCTGCAGATTCGTCAGGCTCCGGATCAGCAGTCCGGCGGCACACAGCAGCGCCAGCGAAACCGCCGCCTGTATCACCACCAGAATCTTCTGCGTCCACATACCGCTGTGCTTCGTCGAGCGATTCGCGCCTCGCAGTGCTTCGATCGGGTCCGTGTGCGCCGTCATCCACGCCGGCGCCGTCCCAAACAGAATCCCCGTCAGCAGCGAAACCCCGAACGCAAACCCCAGCACCGGCAGCGAAGGCGCCGCGTCAATCGGCAGATAGCTCTTTCCCGCCACCATGTGCAGCAGCAGCCGCGCCCCGCCATACGCCACCGCCAGCCCGGCAACACCGCCCAGCACCGCCAGCACAACGCTCTCCGTCAGCGCCTGCCGCACCAGCCGGCTCCGCGGAGCGCCCAGCGCCGCGCGCACTGACGTTTGTGTCTTGCGCGCCGTCGCCCGCACCAGCATCAGGTTCGCCAGATTCGCAGACGCGATCAGCAGCACGAACGCCGAAATCCACATCAGCAGATGCAGCTCATCCCGTGAATCGTCCTGCATCTGCTGCACGCCGCCCCCGCCATAAGAAAGGTGCAGCGTCTGCTTAGGGATCAGCCCGGCACTCCGCGCCTGCACCTTGGCGATCGGATCCTGCAGGAACTGCCGCAGCTCCACCTGCAGCTGCGCCTCCATCTTTTTCGTGTCCGCTCCAGGCTCGATCCTCCCGATCAGGTTCAGCCAGTCCAGCTCCGGGCTGTCCAGCACGTCGAAGGCCCCTCCCGAAACCACCGGATTGTCGCTCAGCGGAATCCAGAAGGACGGCGGATCGGCGGTCAGCCGCTCCCCAAAATAGCCCGGCGGCCCAATCCCCACCACCGTGAAAGCCTGACCGTTGATGAAGAACGACGCCCCCACCAACGACGGATCCTTTCCGAACTTCTCCTGCCACGCGCGATAGCTCATGACCGCTACCAGCGGCGCGCCCTTCACATCGTCCGTCGGTCGCAGCAGCCGGCCCATCCACGCGCTCAGTCCAAAAGTCTCGAATGCGTTGCCCGAAACAAACTCCGCCCCAAACGACTCTGCCGGATGATCGCTGCCCGCGCGGCGCACGCCCACCTGTGCCCGGCCTGCCTGAAATGCCGCCAGACTCGAGAACCCCGGCGTGTGATCCCGAAATCGCCGGTACTGCTCAGTCGAAAACAGCGACCAGTCGTCCTGCATGCCGCCGTTGATGCAGCAGTTCTCCTGGTCGCCAATCCGGATCAGCTCGCTCGGCTTCACCACCGGCAAAGACTTAAGCAGCACCGCATTGATCAGCGTGAAGATCGCCGTCGTGGCGCCAATCCCCAGCGCCAGCGTCAGGATCGCGGTGATCGTGAAGCCCGGCGTCTTCAGAAACTGCCGCACAGCATAGCGAATGTCTTCAAACATGGGCGCGGAGAGCCTCTCTTTTTCCTTCCTACGTTAACCCACAGAGCACAGTTCCGAGCACATTCTGGGACGAATGGGACAGCCTCACAACCAGGCATCCACCGTCACGTACCGAACCTTCCCCGGCGCATGCCGTTCCAGAATCTCCCCCGTCGCCTCCACCGACTGCGAACGATCCGCTCCCATCGCCACATGTCCCCCATCGTGCAACAGCAGATTCGAACCCCGCCCTCGCTGCCGATTCCGCGCGATCCCCCGCTCCAGATGCGCCGCAATCCGATCCGCCGTTGTGTTCGCCCGCCAGTCGAACCCCATCGCGTTCCACATCACCGCCGTCAGCTCCAGCTCGCGTGCCGCACGCAGCACCGCGGGACGCCGCGATCCATGCGGCGGACGAAAGAATTGCACCTTCTCCCCCAGGACGTCCTCCAGCGCCGCATTGCAACCCGCCAGTTCTTCCCGAACCCGCGCCGCGCTCTGCACCGCCAGCCATGGGTGCATCGCTGTGTGGTTGCCGATCAGATGCCCTGCTTCCCGAATTTCCCGCACCAGATCCGGCCGCTGGCGCACGTACTTCCCGATCAGGAAAAACGTCGCCCTCGCCTGGTAGCGCGCCAGCACATCCAGCAGCCGCCCCGTCCACGGATCGTTGGGCCCGTCGTCGAACGTCAGTGCGAACTCTGCCGCATCCCGCCCCGCCACAATCGTCCGCCCAAACAGCTGCGACTCCGGCGCCAGCGACGCATAGGTCCACACTCCTGCAACCGCGCATGCAGCCGCGCCAACACCACTGGCAATCGCTCCGATCATTTGGTTCCAGTGTATGCGGGGTTGTCCCTCCTGAACGCTGAGCGCTGACAACTGAACGCTGTCTGGGTTTGCATCCCGCCCTGCCCGTGATATCTTCGTGTTTCCTTCGCTACACTCTTCTGACCCGTGGCCAATCTCTTCGAACAGCCGCGCTTCATCGCCGTCGAGGGCCCCATCCGCGCGGGCAAGTCCTCGCTGGCCCGCGTCCTCTCTGAAACCCTCCACGCCCGCCGCCTCGTCGAGCCGGAGGACAATCCCTTTCTCGATCGCTTCTACCGCGGCGAGCCCGGCCTCGCATTCGCCACCCAGATGTGGTTCCTCATGGAGCGTTACGAGCAGCAGCGCGAGCTCGAGGACTTCACCACCCCCATCGTGTCGGACTACCTCTTCGAGAAGGACAAGATCTTCGCCTACATCAACCTCTCCGACGCGGAGCTCGACCTCTATAACCGCTGCTATCAGATGTTCCGCGCCGAAGTCCCTACGCCTGAACTGGTCATCTACCTCCAGGCTTCACCGGAAGCCCTGAAGCAGCGCATCCGCCGCAAAGGCGTCCCGGGCGAGCGCGCCATCAGCGAGAAATACATCGAGCAGGTGGCCGCCGCCTACGAACACTTCTTCTTCCACTACTCCGCCAGCGACCTCCTTGTCGTCAACACCTCCGACATCGACTTCGTCAACAACAACCGCGACCTCCAGCTTCTCCTCAAACGCCTCGCAGAGCCGGTCCGCGGAACCCAGTACTTCCTGCCCCTCGGGTAGTGTCCTGAGTCCGCAGTTCGTTAAGGAATTGTTCTTTGTTTTCGTAATCAGGGCACAACAGGATGGGAACGCAGCAAAGTTCGCAAAACAAATGGGCTTCAGACTTTCAGGGTTGCTGTTCGAATCGCCAGGGGAGCGGAACCCATTACCTGCGTACCACCGCCCCTGCGGATTTTCCTTGCCCTTTGTTTCCTGCTGTCGTTAGCACATAATATGTCCGGTATTTTTAGCAAGTGAAATGTCCGCATGGCGTGCGGCAAGGATGGATCCATGCGAGAGAGCATGGAGATCTATCCGAGGACCGCGGCGGAGCGGGCGATGA
>Ga0224555_1000640_pt1 | contig 53846 bp, 28 predicted proteins | sample 714S23034metaG_FD_180687 | JGI IMG/M metagenome (GOLD analysis project Ga0224555, IMG submission 180687) | Peat soil microbial communities from Stordalen Mire, Sweden - 717 S2 30-34 | ecosystem: Environmental > Terrestrial > Soil > Wetlands > Peat | place: Sweden: Norrbotten County, Stordalen... | reverse complement strand
GGCGGGACACTCACAGCTCCTGACTGGCTGGCCATTGCGCTTTACTTTGGCATTCTCCTTTGCGTGGCGTGGTGGGTGGTCAAAAGAGGCAAGGACAACGCCACCGATTATTTTCTGGCCGGACGCAATTTGAGCTGGTGGATCATTGGCGCTTCCATTTTCGCCTCGAACATCGGTTCCGAACACATTGTCGGCCTGGCCGGCTCCGGCGCCAAGGACGGCGTCGCCCTGGCGCACTACGAGTTGCACGCCTGGTGTCTGCTCGTGCTGGCCTGGGTTTTTGTGCCGTTTTATGCCAGATCCCTGGTCTTCACCATGCCCGAGTTTCTGGAGCGGCGCTTTTCGGCGCCGTCGCGTTACGTGCTGTCCATTGTCTCGCTTGTGACCTTCATCGTCACCAAAATCGCGGTGGGCATATTCGCCGGCGGCGTGGTGTTTGCCACCTTGCTGCCGGAAATGCAGTTTCACTTCGCCGGACACCTCATCGACAGCTTTTGGATCGGCTCGGTGCTGGTCATAGTCCTGACCGGACTTTACACCACGCTCGGCGGCATGCGCGCGGTGGCCTACAACGACGCCGTGCAGGTGACCGTCCTGATCGGCGGCTCCGCTTTGTTGACCTTCTATGGGCTGGCCAAGTTGGGCGGTTGGGGGGAACTCAGGAGCGTCTGCGGCCCGGAAATGTTCAATCTCTGGAAACCGCTCATTCCGGCGGGCGTGGCCTCGACCTGGTCGCCGGTGCTGGTCAAGGATGCGGCCGGAGCGACGGTCAGGGAAGCGTGGTACTTCAACAGCAACTTCCCGTGGCTGGGCATGGCGATCTGCGCGCCGGTCATCGGCCTGTGGTATTGGTGTACGGACCAGTACATTGTGCAACGGGCGCTGGGCGCTCCGAATGAGCAAGTGGCCCGCCGCGGCAGCATTTTTGCCGCTTTTTTAAAGTTATTTCCGGTTTACCTGTTCATCATTCCCGGCCTGATCTGTTTCGCGCTGGCCAAGAGCGGCAAAGTGCCGGGATTGGCCCAGGTTTACGATGCGCAGACCGGCCAGGCCACAGCCGCGGCGCAAGGGGCGTTTCCCCTGATGGTGGCGCACCTGTTGCCGCCGGGCCTGCGCGGCATTGTGGTGGCGGGATTGCTCTCGGCCCTGATGGGCTCGCTGGCCGGCGTTTTCAACGCCTGTTCCACCCTGTTCACCGTGGATATATACGAAAAGCTGCGGCCCAAGGCCTCCCAGCACGAACTGGTGCGCATGGGCCGCATCGCCACCGCCTTCATGGTGGTCATCGCCATGCTGTGGATCCCGGTGGTCAAAGGAGCGCCCGGTCTCTACACCTATCTGCAATCCGTGCAAGGCTACCTGGCCCCGCCGATCTTTGTCGTTTTTTTCTTCGGTGTATTCTGGAAACGGCTCAACGCGGCGGGCTGTCTTTGGGCGATGATCGTTGGTTTTGTGGTGGGCATCTTCCGCCTGCTGGTGGATACGCCTGTGACCATGGGCACGATCAAAGGTTATGCCGAAGGCTCATTTCTTTGGATCATCAACAACATCAACTTCCAGTACTTCAGCATCTTGATCACCCTGATCTCCGCCGCGGTCATGATCGTGGTCAGCTACCTGACGGCGGCGCCGGAGGACGCGAAAATAAAGAACCTGACCTTCGCCACCACGACACCGGAAGACAACGCCAAAACCCGCGCCAGTTGGGGATGGGGCGAAGTGGCGGCCTCCGCATTCATCCTGGCCTGCATCCTCGGCGCCTACCTTTATTTTAGGAAATAGCAGTAACCGGTCGAGATCGAGAATTGTCTCCCGGTGGTTGCCAAAGACTCAAATCGAGTTGGAACGCCAGGCTGGATCATCGCGTGAAAGGCTTCTTTGATGGGCCTTATCAACAGGCACGCCGGAATTGAATACTGTCCGAGCTGCCTCGATTCCGCTGGACAAACTGGCAGACGCCAAGGAGGCTTAATTCCTGGAGGCAGGATTAATGCAGGAATCGGCCAGAAACTGGAACAACATGCAGACTTTGCCATCGCGAATTCAAAACTGGATGGCCGGGAATGCCCGTTTGCGTCCAGGCGCCGGCGAGGCGCCATTGCGGGCCGAGTTGTTCAGTGTTGAGCAATTGACGCGCCATGCCAAAGCGCTCGCAGCCAGTCATCAGGTGGTCACCCGGCAGGGTTCCAACCGTCTATTGGCCCGGTTGAGCCAGAACGAGGACATACTAAGAACCTTCAACCGCGCATCCCTTGCGGTAAATCCCGACCGGACCATCACTCCCGCCGCGGAATGGCTGCTCGACAACTTCTACCTCATCGAAGAGCAGATTCAACTGGCCCGGCGGCATCTGCCGCGGGGCTACAGTCGGGAATTACCCCGCTTGGTGAACAGCCTTTCCGCCGGGCTTCCACGCGTTTACGACATTGGGATCGAATTGATCTCGCATGTGGATGCACAGATTGATCCGGAACCGCTCCGCGTCTTTATCGCCGCCTACCAAACAGTAGAACCCCTGAATCTGGGCGAGTTGTGGGCGATTCCAATTATGTTGCGCCTGGGGTTGATTGAGAATCTCCAACGCGTCACCAGTCGGCTCAACATCGGCCGGGAGGATCGCGATCTTGCGGATTGGTGGGTGGATCGTTTGCAGGACATGGCGGAAAAGAATCCATCTCACCTTGTGGTGGTGGTGGCGGACATGGCGAAATCCGACGTGCCCATCTCCAGTTCGTTCGTGGCGGAGTTTTGCCAGCGTTTGTCGCGGCAAAGTCCGGTGCTGCATCTGGCGCGCAGTTGGCTCGAACAGCGGCTGGTCGAACACGGATTGTCCATTGAGCAACTTGTCCAACTGGAGAGTCAAAATCAGGCCGCCGATCAGGTCTCCGTCAGCCACAGCATTGCCAGTCTTCGCTTTTTAAGCGCCATGGATTGGAAGGGGTTTGTGGAACACCTGAGTCTGGTGGAGGAGATTTTGCGGAAAGATCCGGCCGCCGTTTACAGCAAGATGGATTTTGCGACCCGAGATCGCTATCGCCATTCGGTGGAGTTTCTTGCCCGGCACAGCCGACTCTCCGAAGCGCAGATCGCGCAACGCGCCATAGAACTGGCAGCGGAGCGTGCTGTTCTAAAGGGGCGCAAAGACCGGAGCGCCCATGTGGGCTTCCATCTCATCGACAAGGGGCAGTCCATGCTGGGGCGCATCGCGAAGGCGAGGTGGCCTTGGCGAACGGTCGTCGAACGAAGCATCCACCGTTTTCCGCTGACATTTTATGCGGGAGGAATTGGCGGGCTCACCTTGCTGGCCACATTCTGGTTTTTACAACAGGCCCGAACGCACGGAATGCCAGGATGGGAACTCGCGTTCTACACTTTCGCTTTCCTCCTCTGCGTCAGCCAACTAGCCGTGTCGCTGATGAACTGGCTCTGCACGTTGCTGGTGAAACCCCACCTGCTCCCACGCCTGGATTTTTCCGCCGGCATCGCTTCTGATTGTTGCACGATGGTGGTCGTTCCCACGATGCTCACGAGCCTGCAAGAGGTGGATCGCCTCATCGAGACTCTTGAGATTCATCATCTGGCGAATCGGGATCAATACCTTTACTTTGCCCTTCTGACGGATTTTCGAGACGCGCCGGAGCAAACGCTGCCTGGAGACCAAGCATTGCTGCAGCGGGCGCGGGCCGGAATCGAGCTGCTTAACCAGAAGTATCCTTCCGGAAACCACACCCTCTTTTTCTTGTTTCATCGGCCGCGCCGTTGGAATGCCGGAGAAGGATTGTGGATGGGCTATGAACGCAAGCGCGGAAAACTCACCGAGTTTAACGCCCTCCTCAGAGGTGGCTCCAAAGAATGTTTTTCCGAGATTGCAGGGGAGACCGCGATCCTGCCGGCCGTCCGGTATGTCATCACGCTCGACACCGACACCCTGCTTCCGCGCGATGCCGCCCGCCAGCTTGCCGGAACGATGGCCCATCCGTTGAATCGGCCGGAGTTCGATGCCGCGCGCGGAATTGTGGCCGAAGGCTACAGCATTCTGCAACCCCGCATTGGCGTCAGTCTGCCCAGCGCGCGGCGATCTTGGTTCGTCCGGTTATTTGCCGGCGACGCGGGCATTGATCCTTACACCCGGGAAGTGTCCGACGTGTATCAGGATGTGTTCCGGGAAGGCTCGTTCATCGGCAAGGGGATTTACGATGTCGATGCTTTCCAGGAAGCGGTCAACGGACGATTCCCCGAGAATACCGTGCTGAGCCACGATCTATTGGAAGCATGCCATGCCCGCTCCGCCCTGGTCAGCGACGTGGAATTTTACGAAGAATATCCTTCCCGTTACAACGTGGACATGGATCGGCGTCATCGTTGGATTCGCGGCGATTGGCAGATCACACAATGGCTCCTGCCGCGGGTTCCTGGTTCTGACGCTCGTCGCATTGCCAATCCTCTTTCCTATTTGTCCCAGTGGAAGATTCTCGACAACTTGAGACGCAGTCTTGTGCCAGTTGCGCTGGTGACTCTCCTGCTGGCCTCGTGGCTGCTCGTCCCCGGAGCGAGCGGACTGGCATCGCTGCTGGTCATGGCGATCATCGCGCTCCCCGGATCGTTGGCAACGCTGGTCGACGCGCTTCGCAAACCGGCCGACCTGCCCTGGATGATGCATGTGCAGGGAGTGGCCGGGTCGTACGGCCGGCAGCTCGGCCAAATTGCTCTTACCCTGGCATTTCTGCCCTACGACGCCTTCGTCAGCCTGGACGCCATTGGCAGGACGTTGCTGCGGGTGCTGGTGACGCACAAACGGCTCCTCGAATGGAAAACATCGAGTGATTCCGAACGGACCACCGGCACCGGTCTCACCGGCTTTTATTCCACCATGTGGATTGCGCCGGTTGTCGCGCTTGCGACGGGTTTTTTGCTGGCAACCACGCAGCCGGCCCAATTGTCATTGGCCCTGACGATGCTTGGTCTCTGGTTTGCCGCTCCGTGGATTGCCTGGTGGATCAGCCAGCCCATTGAATCCGCAAGTCTGGAGTTGACAGCGGAACAATTGAACTTCCTGAGATGCGCTGCGCGCAAGACATGGCATTTTTTTGAGACTTTTGTCACTGCGCCGGAGAACTGGCTGCCTCCCGATAATTTTCAGGAAGTGCCCGTCCCGACGGTTGCCTCGCGGACTTCGCCCACCAATATCGGCCTGGCCCTTCTCGCCAATCTGGCCGCGCGGGATTTGGGCTATCTTTCAGCAGGCGGTTTGATTCAACGCACGCAAAACACCTTCGCCACAATGCAACGGCTGGAGTGGTATCGCGGGCACCTCTACAACTGGTATGAAACGAAAACGCTGCGGCCGCTTCCGCCGCTGTATATATCGACGGTTGACAGTGGCAATCTTGCGGGACATTTGCTGACGCTGGGCGCTGGTTTGAGGGAACAAGCCGGGGAAAGAATATTTACGCCCCAGGTTTTTGCCGGTCTGCGCGACACGGTGGGGGTCCTTATGAATTTGGCCCCTGCAAACAGCGTGCTGGCAAAACTCGACCAAGAATTGGAAAAGGCTCCATCCAATCTGCGCGCGGCGTTTGCCTTGCTGGAAACAGCGGCGGGCCACGCGGCGGAATTCTCCGCCACTCTGGCGAACGGAGAGGAGGAACGCAAAGGATGGTCCCAAACTCTGAAGCACAATTGCGAGGAGCATTTGGAGGATCTGCGCTTCCTGGCGCCGTGGCTGGCTCTGCCAATTCCAAACCCTGACAGCCAGCTTGAGGAGAAGCTGGCCCGACTCGACCAGGCGCAAACCTTGCAAGAGGTCGCGAACTTCGAGCAATCGTTGTGTCCTTTGATTGAAGCAGAAAACGCCGGCCCCACTGAACTCTCGCACTGCTTGCGCGCCGCCGGCGACCACGCCCGGCAGCGCCTTCGCATATTGGAAGGTCTGGCCGCGCAAGCCGACAAAATGGCTGCGATGGACTTTACTTTTCTGTTTGATACCGCGCGGAATTTGCTTTCCATCGGGTTCAACGTCGCTGAGCGCCGTTGCGACACCAGTTTCTATGATTTGCTGGCCTCGGAGGCGCGGTTATGCAGCTATGTTGCCATCGCTTTGGGGCAGATCCCGCAGAAGCAATGGTTCTCCATGAGCCGTCTCCTCGTCGCTTCGAGGGGTGAGCCGGTGCTCGTTTCGTGGAGCGGCTCGATGTTTGAATATCTGATGCCGCTCCTGGTCATGCCCAACTACGAGAACACTTTGCTCGACCACACTTGTCGCGCGGTGGTGCAACAGCAAATCGATTACGGAAAACTGCGCGACGTGCCCTGGGGCATTTCCGAATCGGGTTACAACCAGACTGACGTCCAACTGAACTACCAATATCGCGCATTCGGCGTGCCGGGGCTGGGTTTGAAACGAGGATTGGCCGATGACTTGGTGATTGCTCCGTATGCCTCCGTCATGGCGTTGATGGTTGCGCCGGTTGCAGCTTGCGAAAATTTGCAGCGGCTGGCGCTCGAAGGCCGTGCCGGCGCTTACGGTTTCTACGAAGCGGTGGATTACACGGCGACGCGTCTGCCACCGGAGGAACCAAGCGCCACGATCCGATCCTTCATGACGCACCATCAAGGAATGAGTTTGCTGTCGCTGGTCAGTCTACTGAAGGACTGCCCCATGCAACGCCGCTTCATGGCCTGTCCATTGCTTCAGGCGGCGGACTTGCTGTTGCAGGAGCGTGTGCCCAAGACCGCCGCGAGCGTGCTTTCCGAAGATTTGAAGTTGGAGGAATCGCGGCCGCTGGCCGGAAGCGGCGAATCCGTCATGCGCATTTTTACCAATCCGACATCACCGGTGCCGGAGGTTCATCTTTTGTCCAACGGCCGCTATCATGTTGTCATCAGCAGCGCCGGTGGCGGCTACAGCCGCTGGCGTGATCTGGCCGTCACGCGCTGGCGCGAGGATTCCACGCGCGATTGCTGGGGGACTTTTGTTTATCTGCGCGATCTGGCGACCGGGGATTTTTGGTCCACCGCGCATCAACCCACCCTGCGTGCGACGAAGGGTTATGAAGCCATTTTTACGCAGGCGCGCGCGGAATTTCGGCAGCGGCATGCCGGCCTCGAAATCCACACCGAGATCAGCGTGTCGCCGGAAGACGACGTGGAATTGCGGCGCATCACGATCACCAATCGTTCAGCCGTGTCGCGCAACATTGAGCTAACCAGTTACGCCGAAGTGGCGCTGGCGGTTCCAGCGGCGGACGCGACGCACCCGGCCTTCAGCAATCTCTTCGTGCAAACAGAATTCGCTCCAAAATCTTCCGCCATTCTCTGCACCCGCCGGGCTCGTTCCCTGGAGGAAAAACCGCCGTGGTTGTTGCACCTGATGGTGGGTCAGGGGGGGCAGCAGGGGGAGATCTCCTGCGAAACCGATCGCTCCCGGTTCATTGGACGGGGGGGCACACCGGGCGGCCCTGCTGCCATGCAGCGAATTTCGCCTTTGTCCAATACCGTCGGGCCTGTGCTGGATCCCATCATTTCGCTGCGGCGCACGGTAACTTTGCCTCCCCATGAAACCGCTGTGATCGACTTGGTGCTTGGTGTGGCGGAAAACCGGGAAGCGGCGCTGGCGTATGTGGAGAAATATCAAAGTGCCCGCATGGCTGACCGCATCTTCGCTCTGGCCTGGACCCACAGTCAGGTGATTTTGCGCCAGATCAATGCCACGGAAGCGGAAGCCCAGATTTACGGACGGCTGGCCAGCGCCTTGATTTACGCCGACCCCGCCCGCCGCGCCGGCCCTGGAGTCCTGCGCAACAACCGGCGCGGCCAAAGCGGGCTATGGAGCTATGGCATTTCCGGCGACGCGCCGATCGTCCTGCTCCGCATCAGCGACACGGAGAAAATCGAGATTGTCCGGCAGCTTGTCCAGGCGCACTCCTATTGGCGCATGAAGGGGCTGACCGTTGATCTCGTCATATTGAACGAGGACGTTTCGGTTTACCGCCAATCCTTGCACGACCGGATCACGGGTCTGATCTCGTCCGGCATTGAAGCGCAAATGCTGGACAAGCCCGGCGGCATCTTCGTCCGGCGCCTGGAACAAATTCCCAACGATGACCGGGTGCTGCTTCAATCCGCGGCTCGAATTGTGCTGGACGATGAAAAGGGAACTTTGAGCGAGCAATTGGAATATCGGAGTGTTTTGGAAACATGGATCCCAGCCCTGACGCCGACCCGTTCCGCATCTGCCGACCAGCCCGGGCCTCTTCCGCAACGCGAGTTGGATTTTTCAAATGGCTTTGGCGGCTTTACGCGCGACGGCCATGAATATGTCATCACGCTTCAACCCGGCAAGATGACGCCGGCGCCGTGGGTCAACGTGCTGGCCAATCCCTTTTTCGGGACGGTTGTTTCCGAAAGCGGTTCTGCTTACACTTGGGTGGAGAATTCTCACGAATTTCGACTGACGCCCTGGAGCGACGATCCCGTCCAGGACCCCACGGGGGAGGCGCTTTACATCCGCGATGATCAGACCGGACAGTTTTGGTCGCCCACACCATTGCCTGTGCGCGGCGCCACGCCCCATGTCATTCGTCATGGCTTTGGCTACACCGTGTTCGAGCATACCGAAAACGGCATTGCTTCCGAGTTATGGGTCTATGTGGCGATGGACGCCCCCGTGAAATTCACAGTTTTGAAGTTGCGCAACGTATCGGGGCGGCCACGGCGCTTGTCCGTCACGAGTTATGCAGAATGGGTGATGGGTGACTTGCGGCACAATAACCTTCTGCATGTGCAAACCGAAGTGGATCTCAAGACGGGCGCGCTGCTGGCGCGCAACTACTATAACACCGAATTCGCCGAGCGCATTGCGTTCCTTGATGTAAATGACTCATCGCGCACCCTCACCGGAGATCGGAAGGAGTTCATTGGACGAAACGGAAGCTTGTCACGGCCGGCGGCGTTGAAGCGCGCCCGCCTCACCGGCAAAGTTGGCGCGGGCCTCGATCCATGCGGCGCGATGCAAGTCACTTTCGATTTGGCGGAAGGTCAGGAGCGGGAAACGAGTTTTCGTCTCGGTGTTGGCCGCAATCCGGCCGACGTGCAGAAACTGATCCAACGCTACCGTGGTGTGGATGCCAGCCGTGTCGCGCTCGAAGGTGTATGGACCTATTGGAATCGAACTCTCGGCGCGGTGAACGTGGACACGCCCGACCCATCCGTAAATGTGATGGCCAACGGGTGGCTTTTGTATCAGACCTTGAGTTGCCGGCTCTGGGGCCGGACCGGGTTTTATCAATCCGGCGGCGCATACGGATTCCGCGATCAGTTGCAGGATGTAATGGCGCTGGTGCATGCCGAACCGGCTCTCACCCGCGAGCATTTGCTCCGCGCGGCCGCACGCCAATTCCGTGAGGGCGATGTGCAGCATTGGTGGCACCCACCGGCGGGGCGCGGCGTGCGGACGCATTGTTCCGACGATTTTCTGTGGTTGCCTTACGCCACCTGCCGTTACGTTTCATGTCTCGCGGACACCGGCGTGCTTGACGAAAAGGTTCCCTTCCTGGAAGCCCGGCCGGTCAAGCCGGAGGAGGAGTCTTACTATGATTTGCCAACTCGCTCCGAAGAATCGGCCACGCTTTACCAGCACTGTGTGCGCGCCATCGAGCGCGGACTCAAATTCGGCGCACACGGCCTGCCGCTGATGGGTTGCGGCGATTGGAATGACGGCATGAACCTGGTTGGAAAGGAAGGACGCGGCGAAAGCGTGTGGCTGGCTTTCTTTCTGCACGACGTGCTGACACAGTTTGCCGGTTTGGCGCGCTCGCGCAACGAGGTCCATTTCGCCGACCGCTGCATCACTCAAGCGCAGCAACTGCAACAGCACATCGAGCAACATGGCTGGGATGGGCAATGGTATCGCCGCGCCTACTTCGACAATGGCGAACCGCTCGGCTCCCAGACCAACCCGGAATGCCAAATTGATTCCATACCGCAAACCTGGTCCGTGATCAGCGGCGCCGGAGATCCGCAGCGTTCCGGTCAGGCGATGAACGCCGTTGCGCAGCGCCTGCTTCGCCACGAAGCCGAATTGATCCAATTATTCGATCCGCCTTTTGACAAGTCCTCCCTGAACCCCGGCTACGTCAAAGGCTACATTCCCGGGGTGCGTGAGAACGGCGGCCAATACACCCACGCCGGGGTTTGGACCGCAATGGCCTTTGCCCTCATGGGTGAAAACGACCGCGCGTGGGAACTGTTTACGCTGCTCAATCCAATCTCCCACAGCGCAACACCCAAACAAATTGCCGCCTACAAAGTGGAACCTTATGTCATCGCGGCGGATATTTATGCTGTGGCGCCGCATACGGGCCGGGGCGGGTGGACGTGGTACACTGGTTCCGCCGGTTGGATGTACCGACTGCTCCTCGAAACATTGCTGGGTGTGAAGCTCGAAGGGGATCAACTGCGTCTGACTCCCTGCCTTCCGAGAAGCTGGACGACCTATAAAATCCACTACCGTTACCGGCAGACCGTTTATCACATCACCATTACGCGGCTTGCTGCGGATGGGGTCGTCTCGAATCAACTCTTTCTCGACGGAAATGAGCTTGCGTCGGAAACCGTGCCCCTGGCGGATGACCACGGTGAGCACTCCGTCGAATTGAAGGTCTGTAGTCCGTTGCACGTCCCCGAAAACCAAATCGTTATCCCGTCTGCCGTCTGAGGAGTCCGGGATGATGAGAATGGCCCATGGCAAACGCAATGCGCTCCAACCTTTTGCCTAACGAAATGCCAAATCAGCGGAATCAGGAATGGCGCGGTTGCTGACGCAACTCGTCCAGGCTGATCTCACCCTCCGACTCCAGTCTGCGGACGGTTTCGAGGATTTTCGATCTGGCGGCGTCAATCTCGCTGAGCTTGAGAGGCCCCATGAAGCTGATCTCTTCCAGGATGTTCTCGGCCGCGCGTTTGGAGACGCAGGCGAGCAAAGCTTTCTTGAGTTTTTCGGTCGCGGTCTTGAGCGCGACGGACAGCATGGCTGTATCCACGTTCTGCAGGATGGTCTGCAGCGACCGGCTGTCCAGCCGATCCAGTTCCTCGAAAGTGAACATTTTTTTGAGGATGGCCTCCCCCAATTCGGCGTTGCGTTCGGAGAGGGACGTCAGGATGGATTTGCTCATGTTCTGGGGCAAGTGGTTGAGCATTTGGGCGGCCACCTGCACACCGCCCGTCTGGTTGAAGGACCGGGTGCGGTTGCTGCCAAACTTGGCATGCAGGGTCTGGGCCACATTTTCCACCACTTGCACCGAGATGGGCGCCATGGTGGCGAGACGCTCGATAATTTGCCCGCGAATTTCCGGGCGAAACAAGCCCAGGAGCTGCGAGGCCTTCTCCTGGCTCAGGTAACTGGTCACCAGCACGATGGTTTGCAGTTGCTCATGATGGATCAGGCTGAAAATGTGGCGTGTGTCCATCTCCACAATCTGCTGCATTGCACCCACCATCTCGCGGTGCGGGGAGACGCGGCCGATGATTTCGGAAGCGCGGTAAAGGCCAACTGATTTTTCGAGCAGCTCTTTGACGCGGTCAGTGCCGCCGTTGACGGCCGTGGCGGCTTCCACCGCGACGCCGGAAAACTCGCGCAGAATCTCGTGCTGCAACTCCTGGCTTATTGTGCCGAGCTTGACGATTTCCGAGGATACGTCCTCCAATTCCTGTTCCTCGAGGGACTTCATGAGGTGGGCGGCATTTTCCGGCGACAACATCAGAAGAAAGCCCGCCAGTTTTTGTGTTTTCGTCAACTTGGCGAACTCAGCCGCGGCCTCGAGTTTGGCTGTGAAGGTGGATTCCATTCTTATTTCAACAGAGCCACGGCCTGCTCAAAAGTGCCGGCAAACAACCAGGCTTGGGTTTCCTCATAATTGAGGCACTGTTTCTGAATCGCTTCCGAGGCTGTGATGGCGCAACGCAGCGACAACTTGCCGGCGGCCTGAATGGCCGACAGCATCAGCTCAACAACGGGCAAGCTGACGGCTTCCACCGGGGTGAGATCAATGATGAGTTTGTCTCCGCCGGCATCCGCAGCGCTGACCAACTGGCCTTGCAGATAGCTCGAGACTTCCTGGACGACGGTTGGATTGAAATCCTTCGGCAACTTTATGGCCAGGGCGCCGTCGCGTTGCTCGAAGTATTTGTACGATGTTTCCAGGGAGAGTGTCCGGCACACTTTGGCCTTCAGGTCAGCGGCGTCGATTGGTTTGTGGACCACGCCGGCAAAGCCGGTCTGTTGGGCGCGCGCCGCCTCGGCTGTGGCGGTGCGAACGCACATCCCCAGCATCGGGATGGAGGCCGTGTTGGTGTGACTGCGCAGATGCTGATACAGCATAATCGCTCCGTCATTGGGCAGTGACAAGCCGGCCAGCACCAAATCCACCTGAGTCCCGACACACAATTCGACGGCCTGATTATATTGCTCAACGCTGGTCACCTTCCACGCCGTATCCGCCAGTCCGGCGATAACTTGGCCGACAATGGCGGGTTTGTCGTCCACCACCAGGATGTTAATGGGGTCGTCGAAGCGTTTGTTCTTTTTCGCCACGGCATTCTGGGCCCTCAGGCTCACCACGCGGCCCACCCGCTCGACGAGCACTTCGCCCTTAAACGGTTTGACCAGGTAATCGCGGACGCCAAGTTGCGCGATTCTGATCACAGTGTCGCGCCCCGCTTCCGCCGTCAGCATGATGACGGGCGTGGCTTTGAGATCGGGATCGGCGCGCAGGCGGGCCAGGACCTCAAACCCATCCATCACGGGCATGGTATAGTCCAGCAGGATGATGTCCGGTTTTTCACGGCTGGCGACGGCCAGTCCGATTATGCCGTTTTCCGCTTCGAGTACCATACAGTCGAATGGCTTGAAAAACTTGGTCACAATGAGCCGGATGGTTCTGCTATCGTCGATGGTCAGTATTTTAATACTCATAATTTTGTCGTTGTGGATTCTTTTAGCAGCACTTCAGCCAGCAAATGGTGGGTGCAGTTGCGGAATCCGATTGCTCTTCTTGTTACTTGTGCCGAACCTTCGACGCTCAATTGCTGCCCGCGTATTACTGAGGGAATCGTGAGGATGCAGGGCAACCCGCTATTGCACAGCCGCGACTTCACGTAACCGACCACCATGTTGCTCAATTCCCCAATGGCGTCGGTCACCATTTCCCCGGAATCCACCTCAGCCTCGGGAATCCCGAGCATGCGGCCGGCGATGATCCGTGCAAAACCCATGCCGGCATAAAGGTAAATGATGCCGGTGGCTTCGCCGACAAAGCCAACGGAACCAATAATATCGCCGGCGGGGTCCGGCATCAGCGGGCTGGGTGGTTCGGGGTTTACTTCCATGGACAGCATGGTTTCAAAGACTTCTTTGACCGCTTCCCGTGTAAGTTGGTCTATCTGCTCCATTTGTTTGTTCATATCTTCCTTGTTATTGTTTCACTTCAGCCTGCTCCAAAAATGGCCCAATACGCGACAGCCCCAGGACGTGCTGGGCGGCACCCAGTTTAATGGCTTCCCGTGGCATGCCGAAGACGACGCACGTCTCCTCGTTTTGTGCCGCGGTGACGGCGCCCGCCTCGCGCAAGCTTAACAGTCCGGCGGCGCCGCCGGCTTCCGCCTCAGGTCGGTCAGGGGGTGTTCACTGGTGACCGGCTGTCCAAGCCCAGTTGATGGAGCGGGTTGAGGCGCAGAGAATATTCTCTCAAGGAGCCTCTGTAAGATTTTGGGTGCCGTAAATGGCCCGACGCCCGAGACGCGGGCAGTTCAGGGAGATCCAGGGGTGTCGCTCCTTCGCTGAACTCCAACGATAAGCGAAGCGTGCCGGATCTGGGGCGGGGCAAAACATGACTCCAAAAATTGGGGCTTTTTGCTTGTCCTTTTTGGGAAAGAATTCAGAATAGTACACTTGTGTAACGCCGCGTTTTATTGGAAATGACAAGATTCGCAACAGATCGCCGGGCTGGCGCATTATGCCGCTTCTTCATCTGGTTGAGCTGTTGTGGGTTGTTGCCGGGAGTTGGGAGTCCGGTGGCAGTTGGCGCCACTGATTTGCCAACAAGTCAGCCTCGTCAAATGCTAACGAACATCGATCAATTCCAAGCGGCGTTCAGCCAGAATAATGAAATCACATCTCCATTCCATCTGATTGGCACGGTGACCATGGTGGATACGAATCGCAATTTATTCGTGCTGCAGGACGCCACCGGGTCAACGGCGGTTAATTTGAACGGAAAACCATTTTCCCTGTTACCAGGCCAGCTTGTTTCCATGCAAGGCACACGGGTTTCACCCTACTACGTTTCTTTTCCAAAGTACCCTTACCAATCGTCAGGTTGGGACATAAGACATTCGTTCGAGGCTCCAACGAATTGGGGAGAAGACCATTTAACCCGAATGCGGGGTTATTTGCATCCACCATTTACTGGAGACTACACTTTCTGGATTGCCAGTGACAACTCCTCCGAACTATGGCTGAGTTCGGACACCGAACCCGCGAAAGCCGAGAGAATTGCATTCATAAAAACAGGCGATTTTGTGAATTCACGCGAGTGGTCCCGTTATCCTTCGCAATGTTCCGAGCCCATTAATTTGCGCGCCGGCCAAATCTATTACATTGAGGCGGTGTCGGAACAGCTCTTGTTGTACGAAAATCTGGCGGTGGCCTGGGAGTCGCCCATTTTCAGCCGGTCGCTCATTGACGGACGCTATCTTACTCCCTGGATCGAAAAGCAGGACCAAGCGCAATGGGAGGGAACCCATGGCATCCTGCGGGAGTACTGGACCAATTATGCCCTTGGAAGCCTGGTTGGAATAACCGGCAAAAAGCCCTTTGAATCGGTGTTGACGGTGAAGGACGCGCAGGTCACGGTTCTTGGGCAGGGGGCGTGGCCGGAACCCCGGCAAATCTCTCTCGATGAGCCGTTGCTCCCGCGGAATTATTACCGTTGGGTGAAGCTGCAGGGGACAATTGACTTTATGGGAAGCGATGAACATTCCGCAACTTTGGAAATTACGGGGGATCAGGGGCAGGCGCAGGTGCGGGTATCAAACTGGGAGGAGAGTTTTCCACAACGTTTTCAGAATCGCCAGGTTGAGGTCGAAGGTGTTTGCGAAGGAATGCAAACGGCAAATGGTTACCTGATGCCGAGTTTAATCTGGACCCGCACAAAAAGGGATATATCTTTTGTTGAGTCTTCAAGAACAAATCTCCAATCCATTGGGATGCCACCCCTGGATCATTTTACGGATGAATCCACTAATGCCAATCAAGCGTGGAGCGGCTTCTTTTCTCTCAAAGGTGTTGTCACATTTAATGACAGGGTTTTGGGGAGGGATTATCTCTACATCCAGGATGATGCCGCGGGAATTTATATCTACCAGGGGAACCAGCATCTCAATCAACTGCAGATCGGGCAATGGGTTGATGTTGGAGGCACGCTGCTTCCCGGCAAATATGCGCCCAGCCTGAGTCCCATTGAAGTCACGGTGCTTGGCAGCCGGCCATTGCCCCAGCCTGTGACTCGACCGTTGGAACTTCCGGTGATGACAAGCAGAAATGGACAGTGGACTGAACTGGAGGGAGTAGTTCGTTCCATCGATACGAATGGCACAATGACGATGATGGGAAAGGGGGGTGGTATTTCCGTCTGGGTTGGTCAAACTTCACGGGATGTCTTAAAGCGCTACGTGGATGCGGTGTTGCGTCTCCGGGGAGTGCTGTCATTGGTGGCCCAGGAGGAGCCGTTGTTGCTTGTCCCTTCGCGTGGTTTTGTCGAGGTGGAGGAGCAGGCCCCGGCAAACCCCTTCGAGATTTTGCCTTGCAGCACCCTGGAGTTAAACAGTTTTACGGGCGATGCCAAATTGATCCATCGGATAAAAATGGAGGGGCAAGTTACCTATATCAGCGGACGATCTCTTTTCATCCAGGACGCATTTGGGGGGGCAGGAGTGGAGCTTGTGACCAATACTTCAGCAAAAATTGGCGACAAAGTCGAAGTGGTGGGTTTCCCGGGAAATGCCGATGTTGCCAGGACATTAACCGAAGGGCTGCTGCGCGTAGTCGGTTCGGGTGAACCTGCGCGCCCCCGCCAGTTGGATTTAAACAAAGGCGCCCCGGCAGGCTGGCGCGGCACCCTGGTGCGATTGGACGCCACGCTTCTTGCACAGAAGACCCGGGGATCTGAGCAACTGTTGGATTTGCAACAAAGCCAGCACTTTTACGAAGCAGTGCTTTCGCCAGGTTCCGGGCAAATGCCGTCCCTTGAACCCAACAGCCGCCTTGAAATCACCGGTATTTGCGATGTTGGCCGTGTGGCTTCGGCGCGGGAAAAATCAAGTGGCGAGGGCATTTCGCTGGAATCCGTCCGGATTTTCCTGCGCAGCCCCCGGGACGTTGTCGTGCAGGGAGGTCCGCCTTGGTGGACATGGAAGGGATTGGCATTACTAGTGGCTGTAATAATTATGGGGCTGCTGCTGATTTACATTTTGCGCCGGCGCCTTGAAAGCGCCCAGGCGGAGAAGTTTAAATTTACCAGGCAAATTTTAAAAAGTCAGGAGGACGAACGCCGGCGGATAGCCATTAATCTGCATGACTCACTTGGACAAAATCTGCTGTTCATCAAAAACCAGTCACGGTTGGCCATGCAAGTGCCGGGCGATAAAGCGGCGTTGCAGCATCGATTGGACGAGATATCCGAAACGGCCTCTCATTCCATAGAAGAAGTGCGCCAAATTACCCACAACTTGCGGCCCTACCAACTTGACCGCCTCGGGTTGACTCAGGCTGTCCGTGCCGTTACCAAACAAGTTTCGGAAAACAGCGAAATTCTTTTCGCCAATCATGTCGATGATATCGACCGGATCTTTGATGAGGAATCTGAAATCCATGTTTATCGGATTATTCAGGAAAGCCTTCATAACATTGTCAAACATTCCGGGGCAACCGAGGCAACCGTTGTCGTAAAAAGGCAGGCGACAGGCATTTTGCTGTCCATCAGGGACAATGGGCGCGGTTTTGACGCCACACATGTCAACTCCGCCGGTTTGGGACTCAGCGGCATTAAGGAACGGGTTTGGATTTTGGGTGGGAATTCGACCCTAAGCTCTTTACCCGGCCAGGGCACGAATTTGACCATCGAAATCCCAACAACCGGCCCCCACAATGGATTCCAAAGTAAAATTATTGATAGTTGATGATCATCCGGTTTTCCGCCGCGGTTTGCGCGAGATCATTGAGGAAAGCTCTGCGTTTCGCATTATTGGCGAGGCTTCCGACGGCGAAACGGCGGTGCGGATGGCCGCGGAACTCAAACCGAATATCGCGGTGGTGGACATTGACCTGCCCCGTCTTAACGGTTTGGAGGTGGTGCGGGCACTGCAAAAAATGGAATTGTCGGTGAGTGTTGTCTTCCTGACGATGTACAAAGAGGAGGATATGTTTAATGCCGCGATGGATCTGGGCGTGAAGGCTTATGTGCTCAAAGAGAACGCGGCGGATGAAATTCTTGGCGCACTGGAGAGCGTGGCGCGGGGCGAGGACTTTCTCAGCCCCTACATGTCCACCATGGGGCAGAGACGCCAGGATCGCGTGCAGGAAATGTTATTGGGCAAACCCCAGATTGAGGACTTGACCCCGGCCGAACGCCGCATCCTTAAGTTAATCGGCGAAGATCACACCAGCAAGGAAATCGCCGACAGCCTGCAACTCAGCACAAAAACAATCGAGAACCACCGGCTGAACATCTGCCACAAGTTGAATCTGCACGGCAGCCACAGTTTGCTTAAATTCGCCTTCGAGCACAAATCGCGACTCTGACTGGTCACCCTGGCGCGCGCGCTCGATTCCGCCGTTCAGAGCCTCGCATAACCACCGGGTGTCCGACTCGCAAATCGGGAACTGATAGGTGTTTCCACCTATTGTTGAGAGGGCCTCTTTCTGCTAATCTCCGACGATAAATTCAATGCTAAATTGTAAAAGTCTGCATAAGTGTCGGGCGATGAAGGCGTTCGTGGCGGCTGTCCTGATGATTGCATGTGCGCGGGTTTCCGCCAGCGTGACTGTCGCCGTGAACCTGGGGGCGAACTGGGTGGGCAGCCCGACAATCATGACGGCCAACTATCCCTCGACTAATTTAAACGGCAAGGAGGGCAACTGGGGCGGCAGCCCGCCATATTCGCTGGGCCAAACTTTCACGGCCACGGTTTCAGGGTCGCTGACCAACATCCAAATGTACGTCGGGGGCAGGAACACGACCAATGTCCTTTACCTCTTCGACATGGGGCCGGCCATCCAGTATGTGGTCAACCCACTCAGTCCGATTATCCCCGGCAGCAACGGGGTGGGCGTGAATCTGTTTTCCTCAAATCTTCAAACTTACGTGCCGAACACATCGAGCGACTCGGTCATGGAACTGACATTTGCGGGCGCGGATGCGGTGCAGTTGATTGGAGGGCATGAGTACTACTTTAGCATGGTCTCCTTGAGTTCCTCCGGCATGTATTGGGATCGCGATGGTGGCAGCACTGACCTGTATCCGGGGGGTGCGGCGTACCGGCAAAACTCACTGATTAACGGCGGCAAAACGACGGATTTTTCCCTGGCCGTCACGTTGAGCGGCACGAATGCCGGACCGACAATCTACGACTGCATTGTGGATTGGAACAATGTTCACCAAAGAATCGACGGCTTCGGGGCTTGCTCTGCCTGGCGCAGCACTTGGACCTCCGCTCAGGCGACAATGTTCTTTTCCACCAATTCCGGCACCGGCGTGACTGGCGACGGCAAAACCAACTTTTCCTACAACGGGGTTGGACTTTCCCTCTTGCGCAGCCGCATCGCGCCGGGCGGAACAACTGTCGAAAACAGCATCATGCAAATGGCCCAATCCCACGGCGCCAGGGTCTGGAGCACGCCGTGGAGTCCGGCGGCGCAGTTCACGACCTATACCAACGGCGGCAATTTTCTTGGTGACACTGACGCGGGCGTCAACCAGGCTTATGCGGACCAGCTTGCCGGTTACGTGGTCAAAATGAAGAGCCAGTATGGCATCAATCTCTACGCCATTTCCATCCAGAACGAACCGGATGTTTCACAGGATTATGAATCTTGCATATGGACGGCGCAGCAGATTCACGACTTTGTTCCCTATCTCGCCGCCGCGCTGGCAGCAAGCAACGTGGCTTCGACCAAAATCATCGTCCCTGAAGATGAATTCTGGGAGACCAACTATTACGCAACCACCATGACGGATTCCACTGTCGCGACGAACGTCAGCATCGTGGCTTGTCACGATTATAGCGGCAGTCCACCCAACGATATCCCGGCGGCCTTGCCCCTCTACGACAACCCCAATGCGGCATTGTGGGAGACAGAAACTTCCAAGTTGAGCGGCAACGGCGCATTTGATGGCAGCATCACCGATGCAATGTATTGGGCCGGACGGATGCACTTGTTCATGTCCGGGGCGGGTGTGAACGCCTGGCATTATTGGTGGCTGATTTCAGACGATCCTGACAACGAGGGGCTGACCGACACCAACGGATTTCCGGCGCAGCGCATGTATGTGCTGGGCCAATACAGCCGCTTTGTCCGTCCCAACGACTATCGCATCGATCTGGCCAACTACAACCCTTACGCGGTCCTGGCCACCGCCTACAAAGATCCGGTGTCCAACAACTTCGCCATTGTGGTGGCCAATACCAACATCACGGACACCAATCAATCGTTCTATCTGACAAACTTTATTGCCACTTCGGTGACGCCCTGGATCACGTCCAGCAATCTCTCCCTGGCGGCGCAGTCCCCCGTCACAGTGAGCAATTCCTCGTTTTCCTACGCGATCCCGGCCATGAGCGTGGTCACATTCGCCGGGGTGGGATGGACAAACGGTCCGCCGGATCCGACGCCGATTCCGACACAGATCGCTACCGCGGGTGAGACTCTGTTGGTGACGAACGGCGCGGTGGATGCGAACGTTCCGCCGCTTTTGCTGACGTTTACGCTGTTGACCGGTCCAACGAACGCTACGATGACCCCGTTGGGCGCGACGAACGCGCTGTTTTCGTGGACCCCGCCGCTGAGCAAGGCGGGCACCACAAACCTCATCACGGCGGAGGTGGCGGACAACGGAACGCCGAGTCAAAGCGCGACGTACAGTTTCAACGTAATCGTCGTAAATGGGGTTATTCCGACCATCGCCACCCTCAGTTCCTCTGCCAGCAGCGTAACATACGGCACACCGGTGACCCTCGTGGCCAATGTCAGTCCGGCACCAACGAACGGTGAGACGGTCACCTTCATGAACGGTGCCAGCGCCCTGGGCATGGGTGTCCTTAATGGCGGGACGGCGTCCTTTACGACCACAGCGAGCGAACTTGTTGTGGCAGGTTCTCCGTACTCTGTGCAAGCAGTTTACGGCGGTGACGGTTACTACGAACCCAGTGCGTCCACGAACTTGGCGGAAACCGTGACTGCGGCCGCAGTGACGGTGGCCTCAGGTTTGGTGGTGAACAACAAAACGTACAATGGTTCAACCTCGGCCACGATCAGCTCGAACAACGTCCTGCTGTCAGGCGTCGTCGCCGGAGACGCAGGCAGCGTGAGCTTGTCCACCAACGGCTACAGCGCCACTTTCGCCACCCAGAATGCCGGCAACGGCATTGCGGTCTCGGTCAGCGGCTTGAGCTTCTCTGGCAGCGCGGCGGGGAACTACAACTTCCTCCAACCGACTTTGAGCGGCAACATTCTGCCGATCCCGGTGACGCTGCAACCGGCTTCGGGATCCTTGAAGATCACGAACAATTTTACCAGCGCCAATAATCAATTCGAGGTTTACAACGGAAACAACGGATTTAGTCCGGCCCTGAACGGAGCGCTCTACACGAATTTTCAATGCGATGTCCGATTTGCCCCCGGATCGGCGACGCAAACCAACGGCAGCGGTGTCCTGGTCTTCGGCCTTCTGCAGTTCGGCACGAGAACTTCCTCCTATGCCCAGGATTACTTTGGCGGATCCAACTACGGGATCGCGGTGCCAGCCACGAATACGGGCTGGGTGCATGTCAGCATCCCCATTAACGTGACAAACGATTCGAACCTCTCAAGCATCGACAATCTGTTGATTCATATTTATGGGCCGAGCTATGCGACAACTTTGACAGGCCCCTCGACTCTCTGGGTGGACAATATGGAGTTTGTCGGCCCGGGCAATTATTACATTGTTGACCAGTTCAATCCGTCCGGATCAGGCAGTTATAGTTACGCCAACGGTCAGATCGGCAGTGTTTGGTACAACTGGTTTGGCAGCGCATGGGTCGCGAACTCTTGGGATTCGACGAATGACGCGATTGACGTTGCAGCCAATAACAAAGCGTATGACAGAACGACGACCGCGCCGATCAATATATATGACACAATTCTCAATTCGGCATTGTCGGGTGTCCTAAGCGCCGATTTTGCCAGCGTGGCGCTGTCCACCAATGGGGCCTCGGCCTCCTTTGCCAGTGCCGGGATGGGAAGCAACATCGTCGTGACGGTAAGCAACCTTACTCTGACGGGTAGCGGGGGGGGAAACTATGCCGTCACGCCCGTGACCCTGAGCGGCAGCATTTCGGCATTGCCGGTGACTGCCAGCGCAACGGCCAATAACAAGGTGTACGACGGGACAACCACGGCGACGCTGAACACGGTTTTGTCCGGGGCCGTGAGCGGTGATGCAGTGTCCATTGGATACACTGCAACATTTGCCACCGCTCAAGTGGGCTCCAACATCGCGGTGACGGTCAGCGGATGGCGACTAACGGGAAGCGCCGCCAGCAATTATGCGCTGCTGACACCAACGCCGACGGGCCTGACGGCGGGCATCACGCCGGCAACGGCGACGCCGGCCTTCTCCGGACTGAGCGCCAGCCAAAGCATCATCTACGGAACACCCGTGATTACCCTGGCTGGGAAGATCAGCGCCGCAGGACCGCTCTATCCAGCCAGCGGGGAAACGATCACGGTGACGATCAATGGGAACGCGCAGACAACAACTATCAGCGACGCCAGCGGAGATTTTACCATTAGTTACAGTTCTTCGGCCCTGCCTGCCAGTGGAGCGGCGTACGGCATCACCTACAGCTACGGGGGGGATGCCTCATTTATGAATGCCAGCGACAACAGCACGGCCTTGACGGTCACCCCACTGGCGGTGATATTGGCAGGCAGCCGTCCATATGACGGGACAGCGACAGCGGCTTCGACGATCTTGACGGTGGCCAACCCGGTTAACGGGAACAGTGTGAACCTGGTTTCGGGCAGCGCCACTTTGGCCGGGGCGAATGTGGGAGTGGAGGCCATGATCTCAAACGGGACACTGACGCTGGGCGGGGTCAACGCCAGCAATTACACACTGGCCGGGGCCAGCGGGGCGGTGACGATTGGGAGTGTTCCGTTGAGCATTACGGCCAACGCGCAGAGAACCTGCTATGGGACATTGATCACGCTGGCCGGCAGCGCCCAGTTTACCAGCAGCGGCTTGCAGCCCGGAGAAACGATCGGGTCGGTGACCCTGAGCGTCAACGGGTATTCTTCCAATACTCCTGTGGGAGCTTATACGATTACACCCGGCACAGCCACGGGGGGAACTTTCCATGCAGCCGACTACGCCATTACTTACGTGACCAACACGCTCACGGTGACGCCGCTGGCGGTGGAGTTGATAGGCACGGAGATGTACAATGGGACAACCAACGCGCCCTGTTCGATCCTTTCGGTGAGCAATGCGGTGGGAAGCGACAACGTAAGAGCGGCCGCAGGCAGCGCCGGCCTCGCCAGCGCGGAAATAGGGACCAATGCGATCACCAGTTTCACGAACTTGATCCTAGGAGGGACGACGGCGTCGAACTATACGTTGAACGGGGCGGCCGGTGCAGTGACGGTGACACCGCTGGCTGTCGTGTTGACAGGCACGCGCCCCTATGACGGAACGGCGGCGGCATCCTACTCGATCCTGTCGGTCAGCAACGCGGCGGAGAGCGACGATGTGAACGTGGCCGGCGGCAGCGCCACGCTGGCTGGCGCAACTGGCGGGCTGGAAGCCATCACCGGATTTTCGGGGTTGGCACTGGGCGGCACGACGGGCAGCAACTATGCGTTGGCGGGGGCCAGTGGCGCGGTGATGATTACACCGGTGACGGTGGCGGTAACGGCGAACGATCAAAGCATGACTTTCGGGTTGCCGATCCCGGAGTTGACGGCGACCTACAGCGGCTTTGTCGACGGCGAAGGCGCCGGTGTGCTCACTACCCCGGCCATCCTGACGACAACAGCGGCTATTGGCAGTCCCGCGGGGGCTTATCCGATCACGGCAGGAGGCGCCATGGCGGCCAATTATACATTCGATTATGTGACAGGGACATTGACGGTTGTGGCGCAGCCGCTGGTGGGCCTGACAGCGGGCACATCGGGGTATCGCCTGACATTTCCAACGCTGGCAGGCCAGATGTACCAGGTGGAATACGCAAAGGATTTGTCCAGCGGGGTCTGGATGTCGCTGGGTGATCCAATGCCTGGAACAGGCGGTTTCTTGAGCATCAGCAATAGTCTCAATTCGTCCCAGACCTTTTTTATTCTGCAGATTTGGCAACCCTAGATGGACGACATTACACAGACAACCGAATAAACCATCAAACGATATGAAAATCACAACGTCAAACACCCGGCGTGACCGCGGTAATCAAAGCTGTCAGTTTTTTTCAGCTCAGTCAGGGCTCACCAACCCTATGAAAACTACCCCGATGAAGATCAAGCGAATCCTGGCTATTCTCACTGCTGCATTTGCGCTGTTGAGTGCCATGAACTGTGCCGCCACTTCTTATACACTTACTAACAGCGGCGCTTGGAATGTTTCGATGAATTGGACTCCTAATGGAATTCCTGGGGCAGGTGACACCGCCATTATCACGAATGCCGGCAAATCAATCACCGGACTGGGAGGCGCGTCGCCGACCGTCACCACGTTGACCATAAATGGCTCGGGCGCTGTGACTGTTGACGCTGGAGTATTGACGGTGACCGGCGTTACAACCATAGGCAGCAGCGGTGCCGCCAATTTGACAATCGCGTCAGGGGCAACGTTCGCCAGCACCGGCACCGGCAGCGGCGCTTATGTCTTTGGTGGCACCAGTTCATCTATCACAAATAATGGAACATTTACTTGCGCCGGCGGCAATGGCTCCGGCGGCACCACGCCAATTTTTCAGAATAACGGAAGCGCTACTTTCACCGGCACCCAGCAAGAATTTAACAGTGCGGTTGCCGTCATCCAGGGCGCAAATGCCGCTCTCAATTTAAGCAGCTCTTCCTCCACTCCCTTTGGCGGCGGTTCGTCGCTGGCGGCGAGCGCCACCGGCAACACGGTAAGCTATGCCAGCGGCGCTAACATGAAGGTTACCACCTATTACAACCTGACCCTTAATCCCAGCGGGACCCAGAATTGGGGAGGAGGCGCCAGCTTGATTAATGGCACTCTAACTATAGCTGGGACTGGGAATCTGGGCAATCTCAGCGGAATGACTCTCAACGGAAATCTTTCGGTTGCCGGGAGTGGCCAGGTCACTGAAAATGCCTTGGTTGCCGTCGGCGGCAATGTTACCGTCAGTAGCGGGACAAACTATGCGCAATACGGAATAAATGTGACCGGAACCACAACCATAAACGGCGGCACGTTTCTGTTGGGAAACCAAAGCAGCGGCTCGGCAACATTTACAGGTAATTTTAGCATGAGCAGCGGCGCCTTTAACAGTTCGTATAGCGGGCAAAATGATGCGGTGACGTTTGGCGGGAGTCTCTCCGTTAGTGGCGGCGCCTTCACCTCCGGCACCGGCGTGGCCACCTTCACCGGTTCCGGTCGAACCATTACCGGCACGCTTTCAATTCCAAATGTGACCGTCAACGGAACCTATGCGAATGCCGGCGCTCTTACCGTGAGCACGGCACTGGCAGGATCGGGCACGTTCACGCAAAACGCCAATTCCACCTTGAACATCGGCGGCGCTTCCACCCTGAGCACTCTGGCCGCTTCGGCCAATACCCCGAATACGGTCGCTTACACCGGCGGTGCGCAGACAGTTAAGGCAACCACATACAACAATTTGACCGTAAGCGGAGGGAACACAAAGACTCTGGCATCCGCTACGACTGTAAACAGCACCCTCACGATCGCTGCTTCGACGACGCTGGCGGATGGCGGCTTTACACTCTCTGCCAATGGAAATGTATCGAATAGTGGCACTCACAGCGGAGCCGGGCAGATTTCCTTGAACGGCGGCTCAGCCTTGCACTCGCTGTCCGGCGCCGGTGCTTATCAGAATCTAACCTTAAGCGATGCCAACGGTGCGTCCATCGCCAGCGGAACTTCAACCGTCAACGGCACACTCACCTTGACAAGCGGCGTGTTGAGCGGTGGCGGGGGCGCTCTCACACTTGGCAACAGCGCGGCCATTTCCGTTGCTGCCGGAAGTCTTTCTTCGCTCACGCCAACTTTCGGCACTTCGCTCAACCTGACATACAACGGCGCCGGCGCCACCGTGACCGGGACAGAACTCCCCGCCGGCGTCACAGTGTTGAACAATCTAACCATCAACGACGCCGCTGGAATCACGCTTAACGCCAACGCGACGCTCAAGGGCGCGCTCACGCTGACCAGCGGATTGCTCAACACTGCTGGCAATCAGGTCAATCTTGCTTCCGGTGCTTCTGTTTCCGGCGCCAGCAGCAGCAGCTATGTCAATGGCGCCGTCCAGAAAACCTTCGCCACCGGCACTCAATCGCTCACATTCCCAATTGGTGTCGGCTCGATTTATGCCCCTTTGACGTTATCAAGCTTGTCGGTCACCGCTGGCGGCGCTCTCACCGCCACGACCACTTTGGGCAATTACTCCCCGCTTGGTCCCTCCGGCATCAATTCCGCCGCCGATGTGAGCCAGTACTGGACGGTCACGCAGTCGGGCGGCACCTTCGGCATTTATGGCGCAACGTTTAGTTACCCTGCCGGCGAGGCAGGCGGCGCCGCCGCGTCGTACGTTGTGCGGTTGTACAATGGCAGTGCTTGGTCTCCAACCACGTTAAGCGGAACTCCCACCACCACCGCCACGACCATCACCGGTCAAAGTGGGTTTGGCGTTTTCGCCATCGGCGATCAATTGTCGGCACAACTGGCGTTTACGATGCAGCCCGGTGGCGGAACTGCCGGTTCGGCCTGGACAGTTCAGCCGGTGGTGACGGTGGAGGATGCCAACGGCGACAAGGTGCCCACTGACACTTCAAGTGTGACGCTGGCCATTGGGACGAATCCCGGCGCTGGAACCTTGAGTGGGACGAAAACGGTCTCAGCGGTGGCCGGGGTGGCAAACTTCGGCGGGTTGAGCATTAACGCAACCGGCGCCGGTTACACCCTAACCGCCACGGACGGTTCGCTGACAAGTGCTGCGAGCAGCCCTTTCAGCATCAACTGTCCGACGCTGACCATGACACCTGCGGCCGGCGCTCTCGCCGGGGGAACGACGGGCTTGGGCTACAGTCAAACTTTCGCGGCCACTAATGGAATTGGATCCTACACTTACGCAGTAACCAGTGGCGCGCTGCCGACGGGGCTGGCTCTCTCCTCCGGCGGCGTTCTTTCGGGGACGCCGACGGCGGCGGCAGCTTACAGCTTTATGGTGACGGCGACGGACACCGACGGATGCACGGTGGGCCATGCCTACAGTGTGACGATAAGTTGTCCGACGATCACGGTGGCGCCAGGCAGTCTTCCGAATTTTGTCCTGAACGCGGCCATCGGGAACCTTTCCAATTCGGCTTCGGGTGGAACTTCGCCCTACAGCTACAGCCTCAGTGGCAGTGTGCCGGACGGGCTGTCGATCAACTCAAACACGGGCGCGATTACGGGCACTCCGACTAACGCAGGCGCTTATTCGTTTACTGTGACGGCAACGGATACGAACAGTTGCGTGGGAAGCACGACTTACAGCGCGACGGTTGGCACGCCGCCGTCCATTACCCTTCAGCCAACAAACACCTCGGTTTGCGATGGTTCCAGCGCCATGTTCGCGGCCACGGCGGCGGGTGACGGCACACTTTCCTATGCTTGGCGGCTGGTCAACACCGGTTGGGGCAGCGCTTGGTCAGTCACCGGGAGCAATTTCCTATCCAGTTCCACAGGCAACGATCAGGCAGGACCCGCCTGCGCCAGTTTTGGATACAATGATATCGACAGTTCAACGGGCAATGCCTGGGGAATGTACGGGCAGGCAACGGCGGTGCGCGGATTCACCGCCTTGAGCGCCGGCCAGGTCTTTTCCATCGACATGGACAATGGCAATGTGGACGTCGGCGCGGAGAACGGATTCCGTCTGCTACAGGCCTCCGGCACAAATGACATCTTCAAGTTTTACTTCCTGGGCGGCCAAAGCAACTACAAATACTGGGATAGCACGGGTGAAAATGACACCGGCATTCCCTTCACGCTTACGGGCCTTCGAGTGGAAGTTCTTCCGGGATCGTCGTCCGGATATACATTGGTCGTCACGCCTTGCGGTGGCACGCCCTGGCAGTTCTTTGGAACTTTGCCCGCCGGCGCCATCGATCAAGTGTTGCTGGAGTGCAACAACGCGGGCGGCAATTGTGCCGGGTGCGACAACCTCTATTTTAACAACATTCTGGCCGGCAACAATGATGACAACGCCGGCTTTTACACCGGCGCATTGGGAAGCGCCGGCAACACCGATCAGGGTAGCCGGCTTGCCCTTGGCGGCAGCGGCTCCACCACGGACAGTTACACCACGCCCGCGCTCAATTATCCCGGGGACAATGGGGACATTTTCCAATTGCTGGTTTACAGTCCGTATGGGGTCGGCTTCTCCAGCGTGGCAACGGCATTGGTAATCCCGCTTCCGACGGCAACCGTGAGCGGCAGCGCGACAATATGCAACGGCGGCTCGACAACAGTTTCAGCGGACCTGACTGGCACCGGACCGTGGAACGTGACCTGGTCGGATGGAAACCAACAAATCGGGATTGCATCCAGCCCCGCGACCTATAGTCCCAGCCCATCGTCCACCACGACCTACACCGTGACGGCGTTGAGCGACGCGAATTGCACAGCGCAGGCCGGTGGTCTGACCGGCGGCGCGGTGGTGACGGTTAACTCGCGCCCGACGGCCGCTGTGAGCGGCGGCGCGACAATTTGCGGCGGAAGTTCGACCACGGTATCAGCAGACCTGACGGGCTCCGGGCCGTGGAATGTGACCTGGTCCGACGGAAACCAGCAAAACGGGGTTGCCTCCAGCCCCGCGACCTATAGTCCCAGTCCATCGTCCACCACGACCTACACTGTGACGGCGCTGACCGACGCGAATTGCACAGCGCAGGCGGGCGATTTGACCGGCAGCGCGGTGGTGACTGTCAACCCGCCCCCGACGATCGCCTTGGGGCGCAATCCGGTTTTGAGTTGTTTCTGTTACAGTTCGACGAACGCCGAGTTGCCCTATGGCGCAACGACGGGCGCCCCGGACGGATACAGCATTACCTACGATTCCACCGCCCAAGCGGCGGGCTTCGCAGATGTGGCGCTGACCCCCCTGCCTGCCAGCCCGATCGTGCTGGCGGTGCCGCTGGCCGCCGGAACCAATGTTTATAACGGCACGTTTACAGTCAACAATAGTTCCACCGGCTGCAGCAGCTTCAATTATGCATTCTCCGTGACGGTCACCCGGCAGGACGAGACCGTCGGCCCTCCTGTGAACATCACCAGCATAAGCACCAATGGCGACGGAACAGTGACGCTTGATTTTACCGGCGTGCCCGGATTCTGCTACCTGATTGAGGCCACCGCCGAATTGGATCCACCGATCACCTGGACGATATTGAGTACGAATAAAGCGGCAACTAACGGGCTGTTCCGCTTCACCGACATGGATGCCATGAATTACAGCAACCGTTTTTACCAAACAATCATTCCGCAGTAGTAGCGGAGGAGAGAATGCCTGGGACTTGAGGCCGGAGTTGGCGCGGACTGGGTCGTCGGCGTCCGGGAGTCCATGGCGGGCATTTTGCGCGGCATTCCGGCGGGGCTGTTGGCCATCTCAATGCCTGTAAAAAATGGTGGAGGCGGCGGGAGTTGAATCGAGTCAAGTATGTTCGTGATGTTGCGTGAGTGGAAAACACCCATCGTTATTGTTGTTTCTGCGCATTTCCATTTTCTGATTTTTTCGGCTTTTTTCACGATCACGCACGAAAACGGGGCGGGGGCAGGCCGGTTAGAAACCGAACTGCAAGCGGCCGAGGAGTGCCTGTTCTGTCTGGCCCGTGACGGAGCCCGGCGTCTTGTTGCCGCCGTCGAAGGTCGTGTTGGAATATTCGAAAATGCACTTCACATTCCTGTTCAGATACCAGTTTAAGGCAACGCTCCAAGAAGTGGCACCCTCTGCCGATCCTTTGACGGCGTAGAGCGGGAAAGAGGCCGGGTCGAGAGAAATCTGCCCAATGCGGGCGGCCAACTGCCACGCGCCCCAGCCTGTTTTGCCAAAACGGAGCGAATCATGCACGTCGGGCAACGTCGCCCAATTATTATCTTCGCCGGTCAGAAAATAGGAGCCAACGACGTCCCAAGCCTTGTTGTTGAAATTGGCGGTGTGGGGCGTCTTGTCTGCGACCTTGTATTTCGTGTCGGAAAGGACGTATTCCCCGTAGATGCCCAGAGGCCCCCAGAAATAATAGGCCTGCGGGTCAAAACGAAAATGCTGCCCCGCTTCGCTGACGTTGTTGCTGTAGGAGAAGAAGGTCTGGCGGGCCATCGTGGCAAAAGTGGGCGTCGTTTGTCCCGGCTGCAGTCCGTAGCTGCTGCCGAGGCCAAGGCCCAGTTTTTGCAGCGGCACAATATCGGTGTTCTTGAAAGGCAGCGCGAAAATCCTGGCGCAGACATCCTTCTCATTGTCCGCCACGGCAACGTCGCCGCTGGAGTTGTCGGGGATCCCGTTAAATACGCCCGCAAAATAACTCAGGGCCCCGTGGAAAAGGTCTCCATGCAGCATGACGCCGACATCGCGATTGGGCACCAGTTCGCTGGGGAAACCGCGTTCGAGGAACCAGAGGTACTGGTCCAGCGGCACCCATTCCAGGCTGAGGGGCGGTTTCATTTTGCCGGCCTGGACCTGGAGTTGCGGGAAATAGTTCACATTGACGTAGGCATCCTGCAGGAAGGAATTGTTGGTGGTGGTGCTGGAAATGCCGGAGGCGAAGTCGGTCTGCAGGTAATACTCAAAATTGTGATAGACCGAGCCGCTGGCGATGGCGCGCATGCGGCGGATGGTGAACGTGTCCTTGCCGGGATCCGCGCTGGCGAAATAATGCGAATCGACCTGGGCGAAGCCTTTCAGGTTCAATATAAAATCGCCGTCGGCGGACTGCATCGAGAACCCTTTCGCCCCGGCGGTGATGAAGGGTGCGTTTGTCAATTTGGCGCTCGTCTTTTCCTGCGTGGCGGCGATTTGCCGCTGCTGCTCCGCGGCCGCCTTTTGCCGGGCTTCCAAATCATCGACCTTTTGGGTCAGCGCCTGGATTTGTTTTTTTAAGTCGTCGATCGAATTGTTGGTGTCTTCCGCCGTGGCATTCAGGGCTAAAATCTGAGCGCCCGCCACCGCGGCAACCACCCATCGATGTTTCTTTATTATCAATTTTATAGCGTTCATTTCAGGAGAGATTACCAGAAACTCCCATTATGTCAATGGGAATTATGATAATTTTTTTGTAATCGGTTAAAACGGTCTGTTGGTGTCCTGATTATGCCGGGTGGCGCACGGTGGACAACCCCTCGATTCTGAATGGTTTTTAATGTATTGTTCATTGGAAGTTAATATTGCCGGTGTCAAATGATGCAGGATAATGAGAAATCTGGCAATCGAAGGCGAGCGCAAAGCGGCCGGGTTTGCGGCCTGGACGGGAGCGCAGAAAGGGAGGGCGATCCCGAAAGGGGAAACACGCAGCGAGGAGTGAAATTTGCATGAGTACAATGAAGGAAGGCAAAGCAGTTTTGAGAATCGAGGAATTGGAGGCATTCCGGCACATGAGCGCCAGCCTGCTGGCCAACGCCATCGAATTCTTTCACAATGAGTCCCGCCGCGAGGGGTTCGTGGACGGCAGTGTGCGCTGCCTATTCCCGCGGCTGCCGCGGCTGGTCGGCTACGCCGCCACGATCAAGGTGCGCCGGGCCGAGGCGCCGGCGGGGGGCGGGGTTTTCCCGGACCGCAGCGACTGGTGGGACTATTTCATGTCGAGGCCGGAGCCGCGCGTGGTGGTGGTGGAGGACTGTTCCCCGACGATCGGCCTCAGCTCACTGCTTGGTGTCGCGCAGATCAACGTCCTGCGAACCTTCGGCTGCGAGGGAGCAGTGACGAACGGGGCGGTGCGCGACATCCCGGAGGCGGAGGCGATGAACTTCCCCCTCTTTGTCGGCCGCGTGTCCGTGTCGCACGCGCATGTCGAGGTGGTGGACATGGGGGGGTCGGTGGACATTGGCGGATTAAAAATCCGGCCGGGCGAGTTGCTGCATGGCGATGTTCACGGTGTGCAATCCATTCCGCTGGAGATCGCGGCGCTCATCCCGGACGTGGCGATGCACATCGCCACCGAGGAAGAATCACTCATCTCGCTCAGCCGCTCGCCCGAATTTTCCCTGGAAAAGCTCCAGGCGGCGGTGGCCGGGATGAAACACTGACCCATTCCCATTCCACCAAGATGGTCAGGATGTCGGGCAAAAGCCCCGCGCCCTGCAAGTGGCAGTGCTGGGATGAGATCAGGAATAGCGCCGCCTGAGCCGCCGGCAAAACGGTCGCTTTTGCCTCTCAATCATCCCGCCAGGCGCGAGGCGGCGAAAGACGGACGGCCCCTCGATTCTGAACGGTTTTTAATGTATTGTTCATCGGAAGTTAATGTTGCGGGTGTCTAATGGAGAAGAGATATGAGAATCCTGGTAATCGAAGACGAACGCAAGGTGGCTGAGTTTGTGGCCCGGGGATTGCGCGACCAGCGATTCGCTGTGGACGTGGCCAACGACGGCCAGGCCGGCTGGGAGATGGCCGGCACCTGCAACTACGACCTGATCGTGCTCGATCTCATGCTGCCTGGCTTGGGGGGGATGGAGGTCCTGAAACGCATCCGGCGGCGCGGCTCGCAAGTGCCGGTGCTGATCCTCACGGCGCGCGCCGGCACTCCAGAAAAGGTCGAACATTTTGAAGCGGGGGCCGATGATTATTTGACAAAACCGTTCGCCTTCGACGAATTGCTGGTCCGGGTCAAGGCCCTGTTGCGCCGCGGCTCGCCTGACCGCTCCAGCGTCCTGCGCATCGGCGATTTGGAAATCGACCGCCAGAAGCAGCAGGCGAGCCGGGCGGGGAAGCGGATTGAACTGACGCCCAAGGAATACGGCCTTCTGGAATATCTCTCCGCCAACCCGGGAAGGGTCATATCCCGGACGATGATCATCGAGCACGTCTGGGATGAAAGCTTCCAGGGGCTTACCAATATCGTGGACGTGTATGTCCGGCATCTGCGCAGCAAAATCGATGACGCGTATCCGCGCAAGCTCATCCGCACGGTGCGGGGGGTGGGATATTGCGTGAGCGACGAGGCGGAATCATGAATACGCGCTCACTTCGCTTTCGCCTCATCATGTGGTGCGCCGGTTTGTTGACCGGTGTATATCTGCTTTACGGCGCAGCCATGTACCAGGCCCTGCGCCATTATCTGAAACAGAACCTGGTGCAATCGATGGAGCGGCGCAACCGGCAAATCACCCTGTCGCTCCTGGCCGGCGTCGAGAAAACGGGGGAAGCTTGCGTTATCGATGAAATCAAGGCGCGTTACGCGCCGGAGAATTACGACCGGTTCATCCGGCTGAGCCGCCAGGACGGTGGCGCCATCTACGCATCGGGCCGGGCGGCGACATTTGATCCAACCGGCCTGCCGCCAGTCCCGAGCGGGGATTCACCCCGCATCGCCCCGCTGCCGGATGGCAATCGTCTGCTGGTGGTGGCCGAAAACTACCGGACCCCCTCGGGGCGCGTCTATGTGGTTGAAAGCGGCGGCCCGATGCAACCCATCGACACCCTTTTGTCGCGGCTGCGCTTTCTGCTGCTGCTGGGAGTGCCGGTGGTGGTGTTGGTGGCGGTTGGGGGCGGCTATATTATGGTGGGGCAAGCTTTGGCCCCGGTGGTGCAAATTGCGCGCAGCGCCGAACAAATCAGCCTGCATAACCTGAGCGAGCGACTGCCGTTGACCGACACAGGGGATGAGCTGGAACACCTGTCCCTCGCGCTCAATCGCATGATTGCGCGCTTGAGCGATGCGCTGGAACAGAACCGCCGTTTTTTGGCCGACGCCTCGCACGAACTGCGCACACCCCTGGCGGCGTTGCGGGGCGAGATGGAGAGCGTGGTCGAACAAACTCGTTCGTTGCCGGAGTTAAGCGACCGGGCCGGGAGCGCTTTGGAGGAGGTGGATCGCCTCGCGAAAATTGTTGATGCCCTTTTTGCCATTTCCCGCCTGGACGCCGGCGAGGCGCAGGGAGCCTGGGAGCGGTTTGATTTGGCGTCGCTGGCCGCCAGCACGACGGAGCAAATGTCTTTGCTGGCGGAGGACAAGGGCGTTTCCGTCTCCTGCAATGCCCAGGGCAGCGTCTGCGTGGAAGGCGACCGCGCCCGCATCAAGCAGGTGGTGGTCAATCTCCTGGACAACGCCATCAAATACACGCCGGACGCCGGATCGATCAACCTCAATGTCCACGCCCGCGACGACAAGGCGGTGATTGAAGTGGCCGACACGGGCATTGGCATCCCGCCCGGCGCCATGCCCCACATCTTCGATCGCTTTTTCCGCGTGGACAACGCCCGCTCGCGCGAAGCGGGCGGGGCCGGCCTGGGACTGGCCATTGTCAAGTCTATTTGCGCGGCGCACGGCGGGCGGGTCGGGGTGGACAGCGCCGAGGGCAGGGGCAGCCGCTTCATCGTGGAACTGCCGCTTGCCCGGCCGGGGCAAGGATTGAAAAACAAGAGTTATGACTGACGAATCGAAACGGCGGAGAATCCCGGCGCTGGCGGCAGCGGGGGCCGTGGCCGCCATTATTTGCGCTTCATGCAAGCAGGGGGCCACGACGGCGCATTCGGAGGAACAGACGCCCACCGCGCCCGCCGCCCGGGTGCAGCGGGAGAACCTGTCCAAAATCGTTCCCATTCCGGCGGAATTCCGGCCCTACGTCGAAGTGGAACTGCACGCCAAGGTATCGGGCTACATTGACACAATGAAGGTCGATTTCGGCGACCGGGTGAAGGCCGGGCAATTATTGATGACGATTGAAGTGCCGGAATTGCACGACGAACTGAACAACGCCCTGGCAGTCGAGCGGCGGGCCGAGGCGGATTTCACCAACGCGCATTTGATTTATACCCGGCTGGAGGCCGTGAACCACGACCATCCGAATCTGATCGCGGAGCAGGACATCGACACGGCCACGGCCAGGGACTTGGCGGCGGAGGCCGCGGTGGGGGCGGCCCAGGCAGACGCGGGCAAGTACCGGACACTGGTCGGCTACACGCGGATTACCGCGCCGTTCGACGGCGTCATCACGCACCGCTACGTCGATCCCGGCGCGCTCGTCGAAGCCGGCACCGCAACCGAGAACACCCAGCCGCTGCTGGAGATTTCCGACAATTATCATCTGCGGCTGGATTTTTATGTGTCGGAGGACTACGTGAAGGACATCTCCATCGGCAACACGGTCAGCGGGAGCATCGTCTCGATGGGCGGCAAGCCATTTTCCGGAAAAATCACGCGCTCAAGCCGGAAGGTCAATCTCGACACACGCACGATGGCCACGGAAATTGAGGTGGCCAATCCGGATTTGACCCTGGTGCCCGGGATGTACGTCAATCTCGCCCTTCCGGTGGAGCGCCGCGAACGCGCGCTTTCCATTCCCATCCAAGCGGTCCCGCCCGGGCAGACGTCCAACGTGTATGTCATTAACCGCCAAAACGAAATCGAGGAGCGGCCGGTGACACTCGGGTTGGAAACGCCCAACCGTTTCGAGGTGGTTTCCGGGTTGAAAGAGGGTGAATTGGTATTGATGGGAAGCCGGTCGCAATTCAGCGCGGGCGAAAAAGTCGTTCCCAAGGTAATCGAGGCCCCATCGTCAGATTGAATTTCCTGTCATGCCCCGATTTGCCATTCGTTATCCATACTTAATTATCGTTGTCTGCCTCATGGTGTGCGTGGTGGGCGCGACCACGCTCGCGCGCATGCCGGTGGATTTATTTCCGTCAATCAATATTCCAGTGGTGGTCGTGGCGACATTTTACTCCGGAATGCCGCCCGAGCAAATCGAGAATGATATTACCGGGCAGTTTGAGCGCATGTTTACGCTGGCGGGCGGAATTGATCATATGGAGTCGCGTTCGCTCACCGGCGTCAGTCTGATCAAGGTCTATTTCCAGCCCGGCTCCAATCCGGATTCTGACGTGACCAGCATAGCCAACTTATCCATGGCCACTTTGCGTTACCTGCCCACCGGCACGCTGCCGCCCGTGGTGATGAAATTCGACGCGTCCAGTTTGCCGGTCTGCCTGGTGACATTGAAGGGCAGGAATCTGAGCGAAGCGCAATTGCGCGACTTGGGCCAATTCACCATTCGCAACCAGATGGCCGGCATTCCCGGCGCTTCCGTCCCGCCGGCGTTTGGCGGGCGCTATCGCCAGATCATGGTGTATGTCGATCCCCTCAAACTGGAAGCGCACCAATTGAGCGTGATGGACGTGGTGCGAACCGTCAACGAAGCCAATCTCATTCTGCCGGCGGGCGATGTCAAAATCGGTCCTTTGGATTACAGCGTCTATGCCAACAGCCAGATCAATTCCATGCAAGATGTCAATCTGGTGCCGCTCAAAACGGTGGGAGAGGCGTCGGTGTTGGTGGGAGACATTGGCGAGGCCAGGGATGCCGCCCAAATCCAATACAACAAGGTCCGCATCAACGGGCAGCCGTCCGTTTATATCCCGGTGGTCAAACAAGGCGGGGACGCCAACACCATCGCGGTGGTCAACGGTGTCAAGAATGTTGTCGCCCACTTGCTGGATGTGCCCAAGCGGCTGATCACGGAAGTGGTGTTTGACCAGTCGGTTTTCGTGCGCACGGCCATCGAGACCCTGCTGCGCGAAGGCGGCCTCGGCCTCGTCCTTACCGGTTTGATGATCCTGGTTTTCCTTGGCAGCCTGAGAGCCACGGTGGCGGTGTTTCTTTCCATTCCGCTCTCGGCCCTGGCGGCCTTTATCGCCCTGGATTTGGGCGGCAACACCATTAACGCCATGATTCTGGGCGGTCTTGCCCTGGCTTTTTCCCGTTTGATCGACAATTCGGTGGTGGTGCTGGAAAACATTTTCCGCCATTTGGAAATGGGCGAGCCGCCTGAAGTTGCCGCCGAACGCGGGGGGCAGGAAGTGTCCCTGCCGGTCCTGGCGGCGACGCTGACCACCATTGTGGTCTTCTTCCCGGTGACTTTTCTCTACGGCGTCAGTCGTTTCCTGTTCACCGCTCTGGCACTTTCCGTGGTCTTCTCATTACTGGCCTCCTATGTGGTCGCCATGACGGTGGTGCCGTTGTTTTGCGCCAAGCTCATTAAAGCCCACCAGGCGCACGAGGAACTCGGGGACACTGCGCCGCAAGGCAGGGGCCGGAGCTTTAACGCGTGGTTCAACCGCAAATTCAGCAGAATGCTGGATGGCTACGAGGGAATTCTAAAAATCGGCTTGCTGCGGCCGGTCGCGTTGGTCCTTGGCATCAGCGGCATATTCATTCTCAGTCTGGGCCTGTATCCCTTCATCGGGCAGGCTTACTTCCCCCGCACCGATCCCAGCCAGTTCGTCATCAACGTCAAGGCCCCGTCCGGCACGCGCTTGGAACTGACCGATCAATTGATCGGTCAAGTCGAAGATATAGTGCGCCGGATCGTCCCGCAAAAGGACCTCAAGATCATCGTCTCGAACATCGGCACCACGCCGGGCTTTAACGCCATTTTGAATCCCAATTCCTGCCCGAGCACGGCCATCGTCCAGGTGGGCCTTAACGACGGCCACGCCCTGAGCAGCTTTGAATACATGAACCGCGCGCGCGCCCGCCTCCGTCGCGACTTGCCCCAACTCAGCGCGTATTTTCAAACCGGCGGCCTGGTCGATGCCGTTATCAATCAGGGAATACCCGCGCCACTGGACATTCAGGTCAGCAGCATGGATACGCTTGCCGCGCACGATATCGCGGTCCGGATCGCCCGGCAGGCCGGGGCCTTGCCGGGCGTCAGCGACGTCCTGGTGCCGCAGGATGTGGATTACCCGGCGCTGCATGTTGACATCGACCGTGAGCGGGCGGGCGAATTGGGCCTGAGCGCCAAAGAGGTGCTGGACAGTCTTATCACCGCGTTGACTTCGGACGGGATGATCGCGCCCAGTTATTGGATCGACCCCAAAACGGGAAATAATTATCTTTTCACCGTCCAGTACGCGGAAGACAAAGTGAAAAGTCTTGCCGACCTTGGCTCGATGCCTTTGCGCGCGGCCCATCTCAAGGCCCCGACGCGCCTGGACTCCGTCGTCCATTTTTCCCGCGCTCCCGCGCCGACCGAGGTGGATCATTACCAAATCCGGCGCGTGATCGATGTCTATGTTTCACCCGCCGGCGAAGCGGTGGACAAAGTCCATGCCGGCGTGCAAAAGATTGTGGACCAGACCAAACTGCCCGCCAACACGGTGATCACGGTGCGGGGCACGGTGCAGGCGATGCGATCCTCCTTCCAGAGCTTCGGACTGGGCCTGATCCTCTCGACGGCGCTGGTCTATTTGATCCTGGTCGCGCAATTCAAATCGTTTCTTGATCCGTTCCTGATCCTGCTGGCCATTCCCACCGGACTGACGGGGGTCCTCCTTATTTTATGGTTGACTGGAACGACGCTCAACGTCATGTCCTTGATGGGCGTCGTCATGATGGTGGGAATCGTAGTCTCCAACAGCATTCTCATTGTGGAATTCACGAACCGGTTGCGGGGGGAAGGCCGCCCGGTGCGCGAGGCTGTTTCGCTGGCCTGCCGTGTCCGCCTGCGTCCGGTGTTGATGACGTCGGGCGCCACGCTGATCGGCCTTCTGCCGATGGCCTTGAAGCTCGGAACCGGCAGTGAAGCCTACGCGCCGCTGGCCATGGCCATCATCGGAGGGCTGGCGGTTTCGGTGGTGTTGACTGTATTCATTGTCCCGGCCGCTTACCTGCTGCTCCATGGGAAAGCAAAAATGAGGAATTAAGGAAAACATGAAACACAGCAAACAATGGGAACACTCTCTTTCTTGTTTCTTAATTCTTAATTCTTGCTTCTTAATTTGTTTCGCTCGCGCCGCCGAAGCCCCGCGCCATTTGACGTTGCAAGAGGCCCGGCAAATCGCCCTGGCGCAGCATCCCAGGATTTCCGTGGCCAACCTCACCGCCCTGGCCGCCAGACAGCGGACCAAGGAGGTTCAGTCCGCCTTTTTCCCCAACATTTACGGCAGCGCGACCGCCGTCGGCACGGCGGACCCGAACAACACCCGCATTGCCGCGGGCGCAATGAATAATCCCCTCATTTACGATCGCGCCGCCGAGGGCGTCACCATCAGCCAGCTCATCACCGATTTTGGACGCACCTCGGAATTGAGCCGGAGCGCCAAATTGCACACGCAGGCGGAGGAAATGAACCTGGAAGCAACCCGCGAACAGATTCTGGTCGAAGTCAACAGCGCCTACTTTTCCAGCCTGGCCGCGCAATCCGTTCTGGAGGTGGCCAGGGAGACTGTGAAATCGCGGCAACTGGTCCTGCAACAAACCCAACTGCTGGCGACGAACAAAATGAAGTCCGGCCTCGATGTGAGTTTTGCCAGCGTGGATTTCGACTCCGCTACCATCCTGCTGGCCAAGGCGAGGAGCGACCTCAACTCCAGCTTTGCCATGCTGGCGACTTTGCTGGCGGAACGCGAACCACGGACCTACGTGCTGGCGGACGAGCCTATGCCCGCCAACATCACCAATGGCCTGCCGGCGTTGATCCTGGAGGCGCTGTCCCAAAGGCCGGACCTGGCGCGCTTGCGCTACCAGCGGGATTCCGCCAGGGAATTTGCCCGGGCCGAGGGCAAATTGCTTTATCCGACGATTGACGCGCTCGGCACGGCCGGGGTGATTCCCGACCGCAATGCGCGCCTGGGTCCCGATTACGCGGCGGCCGGGGTCAATTTGAACCTGCCCATCTACTCCGGAGGACTCTACACGGCCCGCCGCCGGGAAGCGCAATTCCAGGCCAAAGCCGCCGACGAAGTTTTGCGCGACGAGGAAAACAACATCATCCGCGACCTGCAGGTGACCAAATTCAACCTCGAATATGCTTACGACCGTTTGGCGCTGACGCGCGAACTCCTGCAAAACGCCAACGAAGCCCTGCAACTGGCCCAGGCGCGATTCAACAACGGCCTCAGTTCGATCATCGAACTGAGCCAGGCGGAATTGAACCAAACCTCCGCCCAAATTGGCGAGGCCAACGCCCGCTACGATTACCACATCCAGCATTCCGCCCTGGAATTTCAACTCGGCCGCCTCAGCAGCACAAACCACTGACTTCATGCCCTGGGTTGACCCTGCTATCTTGATATGCAAGACTGAACGAAGCTTATGAAGAACACTTGTCTCGGGATGCGGCAGTGGATTGGGGTGCTGGCTGCTTTGGCGGCGTTTCCCGCGCTGGCGCAGGAACATTTCAACCTGACAACCACCACCAAATATACCGGGCGGGCGTTCGCGTTGCAGGTCGCCCCGGCGCCGGCGAGCCCCGGCGCCACACCGCCAACCCCGGTGCTGGTTGCCGACTCCGGCGACGCTCCCCTCACGGGCGGCGAAGCCCATACTTTCTACAAGGACGCCGCTGCCATTCCCGGCGTGACTGCCCAGGCCCTCGATGCCGTGACCATTGGCGCCGACAGCAAGAATCGTTCGCAATCGTCGCTGGCTCATTTGGATGCAAGGCTCGGGATTCATCACATCACCGCCCTGTGGGTCGAGTCCGAAGCCGCGGCGGCCACCCGGGGGCGCAACGTTCCTGCCACCGGCAAAGCCACCGTGGAAGGGCTGACCGTGGATGGGGATTCTGTCGCAGTGACCGGCGCGGCGAATCAAACCGTCACTTTCCCGGATGGCTGGCTGATCATCAACGAGCAATCCGGCACCGCCACGCCGCATTTTGGAACTTTCACCGTCAATGCGCTTCACCTCTTTGTCACCGGCTCCGGCAACCTCATTGCCGCTTCGTCCAAGGCCGAGGTCATCTACTCGCCCCTGCCGGAGGCCCCGCCCTGATCGGGCGCTTTGTCCGGCTTACCGGTGTCCTCCCCCGCCTCCATGACCGCCTCCGCCATGGAACCCGCCTCCACCGAACCCGCCGCCACCATGGAATCCGCCAAACCCGCCACGCCCGAATCCGCCGCGGCCAAACCCTCCATGGCCCCATCCCCAACCTCGTCCGCCCCAACCCCAGCCCCATCCTCCCCATCCGCCATACCATAGCGGCCAGCCGCCATAATAAGGCCCGCTGTAGTCATAATACGGATATCCGTAGTCGTAAGACGGATAATCCGAACCCCCGATCACCGTGACTTCAGGAGCAGGCGTTGCCGGAGTCACAACCGTCGGCTGCGTCGTGGCGGCGCTGCTTGGCGCCGCTGCCGCTGCCGGCTGATAATAACGCTGCATGGCCTGCTGTTGTTGCAGTTGTCCATCGCGCTGAATCATGGCCTGGGTGACCTCTTGCGGCATGCCAAGATTGTGCAGGTAAATTAGACCTTCCGCATCCAGATGATACGGCAACACCGTATTGTTGACATAATTGATCAATATGTCTTTGCTGATCCCGCTTTGATACATTTTGACCACCTGGTCCGCGCCATACGGCAGGGCCGGTGCCTGTGCGGCGGAAGGCATTGTCAGGCTGGCGCCTCCCGTCGAAGTGCCCTGCGCCCAGGCGACGCAGGGCGCGCCGAAATAGATCGTTGTCATTGTGACGGTGGCGAGGGCCATCCCAATTGCTGAAGAGCGTCTTTTCATTTTCTCAACTCCTCCAATCCGGGGCGGGCCTCATTGCCTCCCACCCCAAATCAACGTACGCCCGGGGTCGGTTTTGGCAAATATTTCGCGGAATTTTAATCTAATTTTCAGAAACCCTTAATGTGCCGCGCCCTGCTCCGCCGTGAAGTCGGTGATGCCCTCATCCTGCTCGGCCGTCCATTGCTTATCCGGGTTGTAATCCTTCATCTTGGCGGCGATTCCGGCCGTAGCCTCACCCAGGCTCCGCTGATAAACCACGCCGTCCTGGTTTACGATGAAGGTCATGATGCCCGATTCCCCCCAGCGGGCGGGATAGGCCAGCAGGGCGAAGCCGCCAGTCATCTCCCCGTCGCGGACATAACTCATTTTCCCGTTTGGGGCGGCGGGGCCTTGTCGCTTCAGAATCTTGAAATAATATCCATGGAATGGACGGGGCCCCTTGCCGCTTTTCCAGTTATACCATTCAAAAGAGGATTCCGCCACGAACGCGGACAAAGGGCTGGGCGCGACAGTCAATTCATTGGTTGCTCCAATTCGAAATCGCCCGGGATCGATTGTCCGCACACCAATTACTTTTCCTTGAGCAGTTTCGATTGCAGAAATCCGCCGCGCAGGTTGGCCACATTGTCAAACCCGCGCCCGTGCAGGGCGCACGCCGCCAGGTAACCGCGCTGCCCCTTCTGGCAGTAAGTCACAATGCGGCGGTCTTGCGGCAATTCCCCCAGGCGGTCACGCACCTGCGCCAAAGGAATGTTCACCGCGTTCCCCAGTTTGCCGAATTCCTCCACTTCATCGGCATCCCGGACATCCAGCAAGTAGTCCTCCGCGGGCTGCCAGCTTTCCGGCGCAACCGTGGCCAGGTCGCCCCGGGCGATATGGCTGGCGACAAATCCAGCCGTGTTAACGGGGTCGTTGGCTGAACCAAACGGGGGAGAATAGGCCAGGTCAAGATTTTCCAAATCGAACACGCTCATTTTGCCGGTGATGGCCGTCGCCAAAACATCCACGCGCTTGTCAATGCCACGTTCACCCAGGACCTGCGCGCCGAGCAGGCGTCCGGTGCCTTCTTCCGCGATGATTTTGATCAAGACGGGTTGTGCGCCGGGATAATAATGCGCGTGGCTGTTGTCGCGGGTCAGGCTGGTGAAGAAGGTGAAGCCCGCCTTCGTTGCCTGGGCGCTGTTCAGGCCCGTAAAACCCGCAGTCATCTTCAGAACGCGCACGATGGAGGTGCCAAGCGCTCCGGGATAAATGAGGTGCGCGCCGGCCGAGTTGGCGCCGGCGATCCGTCCCTGCCGGTTGGCCGGACCGGCCAGGGCAATGCGCGCCCGCGCACCCGTCAGGACATGCATCGTTTCCGCCGCATCACCCACGGCGTAGATATTGGGATCGGACGATTCCAGGCGGCCGTTGGTTTTCACTCCGCCGGTCGCGCCTATTTCCAGACCCGCCGCCCGCGCCAGCTCCACTTCCGCTTTCACGCCCACGCTCATCAAAATCAAATCCGCCGGCAACCGGCTGCCATCGGCAAACTCCACGCCGTCCCCGGTGAACCGCGCGGCTTCGGCGCTGGTTTTGAAGTCAAAATCGTCCTGCCGGATTTGATTCTGCAAATGGGCCGCCATGTCGCGGTCTAACAATGGCAGAATGTGCGGATTACGCTCCACAATGGTGACATGAAGCCCGCGATGGTGAAACGCCTCCGCCATTTCCAGTCCGATGAAGCCGCCGCCGATCACCACCGCACGGCGGGGTTTCCTTTCATTGAGGAAGGCGGCGATTCGATCCATGTCCGGGATGTCGCGCAGAGTGAAAACATGCGGCAGGTCCGCGCCGGGGATGGGCGGCACGATGGCCTTCGCGCCCTGGCTCAAAACGAGCTTGTCGTAAGGCACGTCGCGCTGCCTGCCATCCGGTTCCCTGACACAAATGGTTTTCGCGGCGCGATTGATCGAGAGCGCTTCGTGGTTGACGTGCGCGCGCACGCGCGAGCGTTCCCAGAATCTTTCCGGCGTCATGACGATTAGTTTGGCGCGGTCATCAATTTCGCCGGCGATGAAATAAGGCAGGCCGCAATTGGCGAAGGAAATGTAGGGGCCGCGCTCGAAGATCTGGATGTCGGCCATTTCATCAACCCGGCGGGCTTTGGCGGCGGCGGAAGCGCCTCCCGCCACGCCCCCAACTATCACGATGCGAAGAGGATTCTTCATAAATCAGGCTCCCCCCTTCGTTGCACAACACGAACCGCAGCATGGGGAGCGATTCCAAGGCATCTTCGCCAGAAGCAGCGCCATTCCGCACGTGCCCGAGATGCCGGCGAACATCAGACCGCAACCCGTGAACAGCGGGATGATGGCAAAGAGAGGGTTGACAGTGAGCGCAAGAACCGCGCCCAGGGCTGATATGAAGCCCACGGCGATTTGCACTTGCCGCATCAGCGGCAACCCGGCGCTTTTGCCGCGGTTGACCGGCAGACCCGCGTCGATCCAGCCCTGCGTGCCGCCTTCGACCAGAACGCAGCCGCGGACACCGGCCTGTTCGAGCTTTTCAATCGCCTTGCGGGCGCGCCCGCCGGACTGGCAGAGCACATATACGGGAATTTCCTCCGCGCCGCGCTCCCGTTGAAAAGCGGCCGGATCAAGGTCGCCCAAGGGGGTCAGCCTGGCCCCCGGCACATGGGCGGCGGCGAACTCCCCCGGCGTGCGGACATCGAGCAATTGGGCGGGGCGGCCCTCCGCGAGAAGGTGTTGCAGTTCGAGCGGTTGAATGGACGTTTTGGCTTGCAAAGTATTCATAATCGTGATATGAATATATAACTATTTAATAATATGTCAACCGGAAAGAACAGCCCTTTATTGTCCGACAACCAGTTGGAGCAGGTGGCCCTCCGCTTTCGAATGCTGGGCGAGCCGACGCGCCTGCGCATCCTGCAGAGCGTGTGCAGCCAGCCGCGCACGGTGAGCGGGATCGTTGAAGCGGTGGCCGCGAGCCAGGCGAACGTATCCAAGCACCTCGCCCTTCTCGCCGGGGCCGGCATCCTGGAACGCCGCAAAGCAGGCCAGTGCGTGTATTACGGAATGAAGGACCAACTGGCCATGAAGCTGTGCGCCCTGGTCCACAAGCATCTCGCGCCATAAATACCGCGCGAGCGCGGTCGCTGGTTGAAAGGTCGCCGGCTGGCCTTCGTTACTCTCATGCTCGGCACTTTGTTGGGCAAAAGTCAGGTGCAGGCGCTAGATTTGGAAGTCGGTTGGGCGTTCATCCGCCTTATTCGTGACTCGCATGTCCATGTTCTCGTAAGTGACGAGGGAATTGGGCGGGACACTTTGGGTCAGGAAAACGCTGGCGCCAATGGTCGTGCCGGCCCCCACGATGGTTTCGCCGCCCACGATGGTGGCATTGGCGTAAATCGTGACGTGACTTTCGATGGTGGGATGGCGCTTCTTGCCCCGCAACTGTTGGCCGCCAGCCAGGGAACGGGCCACCAGGCCGACGCCCTGGTACATCTTGACGTGTTCGCCGATGACAGCGGTTTCGCCAATGACCGTGCCCGTGCCGTGATCGATGAAGAAGTGCGAGCCGATCCGCGCCCCGGGGTGCAAATCGATGCCGGTGCGGCTGTGGGCCCATTCGGTCATGATGCGGGGGATGAGTGGTATTTTCTGCAGGTACAACTCGTGGGCCAGCCGTTGCACGGCGATGGCTTCGATGAAAGGATAGGCCACGATGACTTCCTCCTTGCTCAAGGCGGCCGGGTCGCCTTGGAAAGCGGCCTCGGTGTCCATGGCCAGCAAATCGCGGATGCGCGGCAGGTTGCTGAGGAACTCAAGAGTCAAGGCATGTGACCGGCGGCTTAATTCTTTCTTGTCGGTTTTGCGGGCGTAATCGAGGCTCTTGTAGATTTCCTCCTCCAACCGTTGCAAGATCGAGTCCATCAACGTGGCGATCTCGACCTTCAACTGCGAGGAATGAATGGATTTCTCATCGAAGAAGCCAGGGAACAGCAGGCGCAGCAAATCGCATGAAATCGTCGAAATGGCCGTTTTCGAAGGCAGGTTTTTGCCATCGAGGTGGTTGATGCCGCCTACGCGGGCGTAAGAGGCGATGAGCTGATCGGTTAATTCGGTAACCGTATGATCCACGGCCCCACTATCCCGCACTTGCGGCGCAAAGGCAAGCGTGCCTGCAATTCCTGAGCGGTCAAAGGCATGATTCTCACTCTTTCCCCTCGACCAGCACGTACTTAATCCTCAGAAATTAGGATTGGCATGAAGCAGACGGCGCGCGGCTTCGATGACTTGCGCGGTCTCGACGCCGTTGAAACAGCGCAGGTCAATCGGACATTCGCGGCGGAAACAAGGCGCGCAGGGGACGGGCGCGCGCAAGATTTCGGCGGACGGACAACAGAAGGGGCCTGTCAATTCGGGCGAGGTGCTGCCGAAGGGAACAATCAGTGGCGTTCCCAAGGCCGCGGCCAGATGCATCGTGCCGGTGTCATTGGTCAGCAGCAGGCGGCAGAGTTTCAGCGCGGCGGAGAGTTCCCTCAAATTTGTCTTGCCCGCCAGGTTTATTACGCCATCCGCTTCGCGCGCCACATAGCGGATTTCGGTCGTGATCTTCTCCGCCAGCTCCGCGTCACCCGGGCCGCCAAAGACCAGCCAGCGACAGTGGTGTTGCTTTTGCAAGAGCACGGCGGAGGCGACAAACCGCCTCGCCAGCCAGCGTTTGGCCGGGCCGTACTCCGCTCCCGGACAGAGTCCGAACCAGGGGCGTCCCGGCTGCGCGTTCTCCAGCCGCATCTTTTGACAAAGCTCGGCGGCTTGCTCAGCGTTGATCACGACGCGCGGCGGCAGAGGCTCGGGCGACGCGCCAAATTCAGCAGTCAAATATAAATAATCATGAACATGATGCGCGGCGGGCGGCGGGGCCGTCGCCCGTGTGCCGCGCGCAATCAAACGGCGGATTTCGCGGGAGGACCGCCGGCGCATGGGCACGGCGTCCGGGCGCGGAGGCAGCGCCTTCGTCAGGAAAAAGCCGCGCCCCGGTCGGGCCACCCCGACGCGCCGCGGAATCCCGGCCAGCCACAGCTCCAGGGCGGACCGGATGGAATTGGGCAGGGCAACCGCCTCCGTAAAGTTTTCCCGGCGCAGCTTGCGGCCGACCTGCCAGACGGTTTCCGCGGGCGAAAAGGCGAGCACCTCGTCGAGAAACGGCTGGTCCCGCCAGAGTCCGGCCATTTTCTCCGGCGAGAGCAGGGTGATATGGGAGGAAGGCCTGGCCTGTCGCAGTCGCATCAAGGCGGGCGTGCTCATGACGGCGTCGCCCAGCCAGTTGAGCCCTCGCACCAGGATCTTTTCGGATGATTGCGGCATATTTCAGCGAAGACAGATTTTGCGCACGCAATCGTCAAAATCCTCGGCCCCGCTCAGGATTTTTATTTCCACGCGCATGAAATAAATGGGGAGATCGCGCCGATCCAGCTTGGGGAAGCGGACGGCGTCCTTCTGGGTGGTAACGATGACATGGGCCTGGCGTTTTTTGCTGCGGTTGATGGCGTTGAGGATCTCCTGTTGGGTGAAGCGGTGATGGTCGGCGAAGCGTTTTGAATAAACCAGCTCGCGGCACAATGAGACCAGGCTCTGTTCGAAACTTTCCGGCTGGGCGATGGCGCTGAGGGCGGCGGCGCGTTTGCCTTGCAGGAAGTCCAGACCTTTGCGTTCGCCGGTGAATACATCCTCGAAATAAAGCGGGGCATGGATGCATTCGATGATGCCGGTGCCCGGGCTGTAATCGGCAATGCGCCGGCGCAGTTCGGCAGTCTGGCCGTCGCTTTTGGTAATGAAGATGACGCTGGCCCGCGCCAGATGGGAAGGCGGCTCGCGCAAGGTGCCGCGTGGGAACAAATGTTCGTTGCCAAACGGCTGCTGGCAATCCACCAGCACGACGTCCTGCCGGCGTCCCGCCAGTTTCCAGTACTGGAAGCCGTCGTCGAGCAGCAGGGTGTCGCAGCCGAAATTCTCGATGGCGTAACGGCCGCTCTTGACGCGATTTTTGTCCACCAGCACGACCACATCCGTGAGATTGGAAGCGAGCATGTAGGGTTCGTCGCCGGCCGTCTCGGAATCGAGCAGCAGGGATTTCCCGTCCGAGACCAGGCGGGGCGGGGTGCTGTCCTCGCGGAAGAGCAGTTTGTTCAACAGCATTCGGCCAAACGGCTGGGGCTTGGAACGCCAGCCGCGGGAGAGGATGGCGACGGTGCGGCCCTGCTTTTGCAATTCGCGGGCGAACTTTTCCACCACGGGCGTTTTGCCGGTGCCGCCCAGGGTAAGATTGCCGATGGCGATGACCTGAATGCCGAGCGTGGCATCGCGGATCAGGCGGGAGCGAATGGCGAAGCGGTGAATGACGAGGTAGAACTGATACACTTTTGACAGGCCGAACAAAATGGAGCGGACCAGATCGGCGCGCAGACCCCGGCGCCTGTCGAAGATGGTTTCCAGGAAAGGCGCCTCGATGGCTTCGATCCAGGCTCGAATTGTCTCACGCATGCAGAGGCCCAGTGTGCCAACTCACCGGCGGCAGGGCAACTGTTGAAAAACTCAGACATGCTAAAACAAGTTGACTGGTATCGGGAACAGGCCAGTCCCGCCGCCTGCTTCAGCCAGAGTAATTAAGAAGGGATGCCGTGATCCCCGATGAATTCCCGGTGCAGGCGGGCGTAAATGCCGCCTTCGCTTAACAGCGTCTGGTGCGTGCCCCGCTCCACGATGCGGCCCTGGTCGAGCACCAGCACCAGGTCCGCCTTGCGGATGGTGCTGAGGCGGTGGGCCACCACGAAGGCGGTGCGGCCGCGCAGCAAAACTTCCAGCGCATGTTGCAGCCGGACTTCAGTGACCGTGTCGATCGCGCTGGTCGCCTCGTCCAACACCACGATGCGGGGCCGGGCCAGCAGGGCGCGCGCAAAACAAACCAACTGACGCTGGCCCAGGGACAAGCCCGCGCTTTTTTCGCCGATCTGATAACGCAGTCCGCCGGGCAGCCCCTCAACCATATCCAGGCAGTCCAAGTCGGAAAGGGTGGCGCGCACCTCGGCTTCCGTGGCGTCGGGCCGGGCGAAGCGGATGTTGTCGATGATCGAGCCGGAAAAGAGGAAATTGTTCTGCTGGACGTTGCCCATTTGCCTGAGAATTGATTCGCTGGTGACGCGCAGCAAATTGTGGCCATCGACCAGCACGGCGCCGCGCACCGGCAGGTAGAATTTTTGCAGCAGGGCCACGAGCGTCGTTTTCCCGCTGCCGGTGGCGCCCACCAACGCGACCGTTTGCCCCGGTTCGGCCACAAAGGAAATGTCCGCCAGGACGGGGCGGTTGGGTTGGTATTCGAAATAAACGGACTGAAATTCGACGCGCCCGCGCAGGACGGGCAAGGGCCTGGCGTCCGGGGCGTCGCGCCAATCCGGTTCCTGGTCGAGCATGCGGAAGAGGCGTTCCGCGCCGGCCATGGCGGTCAGCGCCTGATTGTATTGGTCGCCGATGACCCGCACCGGCTCGAAAAACAAATTAGCCAGAAAAAAGAAGATCACCAGGTCGCCGACATCAATGTGAAGCCAATCATGCGGCTGCAAAGCGCCGTAACCGGCGAGCAATGCCGCCGCCCCCAGGAAAAGCTGGCTCTTGAGTTGCAGCAACGGCACAAAAACAGCCGAAGCGCGGGCCACGCCGACGTTATTGTCGCCATGCATGGCCACCAGCCTGCGAAAGAAACCGGAGTTGATATCCTGCCGCACGAAAGCCTGGGTGACGCGGATGCCGCCGACCGATTCGGCCAGGGTGGAGCTGAGATGGCTCCAGGACCGCTGCACTTTGCGCAGGCGCCCGCTCATTTCGCGGCGATAGCGCTTGTTGACAACCCAGATCATCGGCGCGAGCAGCAACATGAGGGAGAACAATTTCCAATCATACCACGCCATGAGGAGCGCCGACGCGGCCATTTGCAGGGCCTGCACCGTCACGATGAACGCCACGTCCTGGATGCCGACCCGCACACTGTCGATGTCCGACGTCAGGCGGCTGATGATGCGCCCGAACTTGGTGCGGTTGAAAAAGGCCATGGGCAGGGTGGCGAGTTTGCGGAAGAGGGTCGAGCGCATGTCGTGGACCACGGCTTCGCCCAGTTCCAGGGCCAGGAGCTGCCGGTAATACAGCGTCGCCACCATGAACAGCGTCAAACCCAGATAGCCGGCGGCCTGGAGCTGGATGCCCGCGATGTCTTTGGCGGCGATGGGGCCGTTGATGGTGCGGCCGATCATCCAGGCCAGGGCGGGCAACTGCAAGCCCCGCGCAAACGTCAGTGCGAAAAGCCAGTTCCGCTTTGCCGCGTAAGGCCGCGTGAAGGAAAAAACGCGCCGGATCAGGTCCAGGCGCAGCGGCACCTGGTCGGCTTCGCGATACTCGGTCGGATCGTAATAGGTGATGGCCTCGCGGTCCGGGGTGATGGCTTCCGGATTGCTCATGCGGCGCGTCCCTCCGTCTGGGCCAGGTCCATCAATTGCAGCAGCACCGTCTCACGGTAAGGGCCGGGCAGATGCGCCAATTCCTCATGCCGCCCGGTTTGGAGCAGAAACCCGTTGTCCAGCACCAGAATCATGTCCGCCCGGCGCAGCAAACTGAGGCGGCTGGAAACGATGAAGGAGGTGCGCTCGGCCGTGGCCACGCGCAAGGCCGTGGCGATTTCGTGCTCCGTGCCCGGATCGACCGACGCCGTCGGGTCGTCCAGAATCAGGATGGGCGGCTGAAGCAACAAGGCCCGGGCCAGCGCCAGTCGTTGCCGCTGCCCGCCCGAAAGGTCAACGCCCGATTCGCCCAGGACGGTCCCGTAGCCGCGCGGCAGCGCCGTGATGAAATCATGCGCGCAGGCCCTGCGGGCCGCCTCTTCGATTTGCTGCTGCGTCGCATGAGGAATCCCAAAAGCAATGTTCGCGCTGACGGTGTTGGAGAAGAGAAAACTTTCCTGGTAGACCAAGCCGATCTGCCGCCGGCACGCGTCCAAATCCAGATCCCGCAAGTCATGTCCGTCCATGAGGATTCGCCCCTGTTGCGGGTCGTAGAACCTGGGGATCAAGCTCAACAATGTGCTCTTGCCCGCGCCGGTCATGCCGAAAATGCCGATGACCTGCCCCGGTTTGGCTTCGAAACTGATGCCGCGCAAGACGGGATGCGCAGGGTCATAGCCGAAGGTCACGTTCTCAAATACCACCCGGCCGGTCAGGCGCGGCGGGACGACGGCGCCGGCTTTGCTCTCCACGCCCAGCGGCGTGTCCAGCACCTCGAACACGCGGCGGGCGGCGGCCAGGCTTTGCTGGACGGAGTTGGCGATGGTTGAAATGCTGGCGACCTGCCCATTGAATTGTTGCAGCAATCCGGCGAAGACCACCAACCCGCCGCCCAACGCAATTTGCCCCTGCACGTAAAGCCATCCGCCGTAACCGAACAGGATCACCAGGCTGAGTTGGGACAACAATTGCGTCAACATCGTGAAGACCGACAAATTGAGAAAAATGCGGCGTTGCTGGTTTGAGACGAGCGAGTTGGCCTCCTCGAAACGGCCCGCCTGCTGGGGTTCCGCCGCGAAACCCTTGACCGTTTGCATGCCGCGAATGCTCTCGGTGAAAAGCTGCACCAGATGGTCGCTGATTTCGCGGTTGCGCAAATAGGCCGGGCGCAGCCGGCCCGAATAATAATGTGTCACCCACCAGAGAGGCAGCGCCACGCTCAGACACGCCACGGTCAGGGAAGGATGAATGCGCCACATGAACACGCCGTACGCGATCAGCGTCAGAATCATGTTGATCCCCTGCAACAGCACGCCATCCACAAACAGCCGCGTGTTCTGCACGTCGCCGGTCACGCGGTTGAAAATCGAGCTGGAACCGTGCATGTCGAAAAACGGGAAGCTCAACCGCTGCAACCGCGCGTAAAGCTGGTCGCGCAAGTCCGGCACGATTTCCCCTTGCGTCAGGCGCGCCGTGGTCATGTTGTAGGCCCACGTCAGCGCGGCCCTCAGCACCGCTTGCACGATGATGGCCACCGACAACGCCGTCACCACCCGCAAGGCCGTCCAGTTGGCCGGCGGCGCCCAGCCGAAAGGATAGTCGGGCGCGCGCTGTGACGGATCCAGGGCATGGCGGATTACATCGATGACCACCCCCAACAACTGCAAACCAAGCAGACCCAGCAGCAGCAGCGCCAGGCTCAGGGCGAGTGAGAGCAGGAAATCCGCGCGATAACGCCAGGCCACCCGCAGCAGCCGCCTGACCAGTTCGCCCGCCGGGTAATCGCGGCCCGCCGAGTTGATCGAAGTGTCAGTCATTCTTTAACAACTTTATGTTCTCAAGAAAGGCTTTCGGTTGGCAATGATTTGCTTTCCCGGCTGCTGCGCGGCAAGCCTTGCAAGTTCAACCGCTTGACCTAATATCTGTCCCACACATGCAACCTTCTGCTTCAACGAACCTATCGAACGGCCCGGGCCGCGGATGTTTGGCCGCAATCATTCTATTATCATCTTGTTTGACCGGCTTGACCGCGCCCGCCGCCCCGGGACATTACGACCAGTTGGTCGAACGCTTCCATGCCCTGGATGCCAGGGCAGCCGACTTCGGCCCGGTTTACGAACCGCTCTACCGCGCGGCCATCGCGTGGTACCCAACTTGGGGAAACCACACGAATGATCCCGCCGACACCTACTTTGTCGCGCCCGATGCATATGCGGCCGAGTTCGCCGACGCGCTGGAGCACGGGCATAATTTCATTGCCGAGCACCTGGGCAGCGCCTTCCCCATGGCCTTTGCAGCGACATTGCCCGACGGCACAATCGTCAAGGCGAATTATCAATTGAATATTCCGGCGGGCTTTCCGGAAAAGGGGCGCAAATTCCCCCTGATCATCGGCCTTCATGGATCGGGCTGGCTCGGCCACAAGATTTCCTATGTCCGCGGCGGCCAGACGGGCGGGCGCGCCTTCCAGGTGACACCGATCAACCAGGGCGGGCCCTGGAAGCTGGATTTTCTGAATGCCTACCTGGATGAACTTCTCCGGATTCTGCCCGTCGATCCGGACAAGGTTTATGTGGAGGGCCACAGCCTCGGGGCCATGGCGACTTGGGACTGGGCCATGAACAATCCGGAACGCTTCGCGGCAATCTCACCACGCGATGGCAGCGGCTCGCCTTTTCGAGCGGTCAGGCTGAAGAACATCCCCGCGTGGGTGATCCACGGCTCGGAGGACGACGTTATCTTCCCGGCTTACGCCGATCAAATGGTGAGTGCATTGCAGGCGGTTGGCGGAACGGTGAAATACTCGCTGCTCAAGGGCGCTCCCCACAATTTGCCGGATAATTTCGACCAGCAGGCGGTGATTAGCTGGTATCTGCAGCAGACCCGCAGCCACAAACCGGCCCCGCCAGATCCGTTGAACGCTCTGGGCGTGGACGCCACGGGGATTTCCAAAACGGCTATCGTCACATTGCCTGGGGAATGGTTCTGGAAATCCTCAACCGTGCCGAAGCGGACAGGTTCGGATCGGCGCTCCGCCAACAGCGACGTCGAGAAGGTGCTTTTCAAGAAAGTTGAGGACCGCGGCGCATTGGTGGACAGTCCAATCCGCCAGGAGATCAGCCTGGAAAATCAAACAACGACGCTTTGGCTGGAGGTTCCGAAATCCATTTATTCGGACGTGAAGGACGAAGCCTCGATCATCAAGCTGGCGGACCGAAAAGCCATGAGATTTTATTGTCGCGGGGACAGGCAGACGGCCCTTGCCCGGGCCAAGGAAGTGTCCGCAAAACTCAAAAGCGAAGGGAAGGCCGTATCCGACACAGTTTGGCTGACATCCCTTACGCGGGAACAACGAGGTTCGAACCATATCGCCGAATGCTGGATCGAACTGAAATGAGGCCAGTCTGGAGATTGATAGATAGGTCCGGAAAAGGGGAAACACGGTTACAAGTGTTGATGGTCAACGACTTAGTGGGTAACACAAAAGGAAACAGACCCGTAACATGTTACCCCTTGTTCGGGTTCAGAGGCTGTTGACGGGTGATTTTTGATCGCGGGTCACCGCAAGCAGCACGCCCCCGAGGATCAGTGCCGCGCCCAGCGCGCTCCAGCCGCTGGCAAACTACGTCGGGCAAGTTGGCGGGCGTGGCAGGATGAACGCCCCTGGCCCCGCAGGATTGCAGGACTTCTCGTAGCTTTCAAAAAAGCTCTTGGCCCGCAACACGATCTGCAACATGTTTCGGGCGTCAGTCACGTCGCGGCACGCTGGAGACAAACAATCAGGAGATTATCCAAAAACGAGCCAAACTATCGGTTGCCCCATCGCATAAGAACCGCCGACGGACGTTGCTAAACCATGCATATATCTGGTGACCCCTGACACCTGCAAGCCGGCGGCCAAAATGGCTGAGGGTGGATCGGTTGCTGGGCGAACACGGCATTGCGGGGGACACGGCGGCAGGTCGCCGGGATTTTGAGCGGCGGATGGAGAGGCGGCGGGGGGAGGAAGGCGATCCCAATCAATGGAAAGGGATGCGGCGCGGGTGGTGTGTGGGCAGCCCGGAGTTCAAG
>Ga0224555_1000638_pt1 | contig 53896 bp, 32 predicted proteins | sample 714S23034metaG_FD_180687 | JGI IMG/M metagenome (GOLD analysis project Ga0224555, IMG submission 180687) | Peat soil microbial communities from Stordalen Mire, Sweden - 717 S2 30-34 | ecosystem: Environmental > Terrestrial > Soil > Wetlands > Peat | place: Sweden: Norrbotten County, Stordalen... | reverse complement strand
GCCGGTTCACCCGAAAGCGTTACCCTCAAGAAATTCCTCGCCTCCAAAATCAGTCTCGCCCGCTGCGGCTACGCCGACATTCTTGGACTGGAAAAGGCTGCCTGAACGTTCCACTGTCCAGTTATTAATTTGGTTCATGAAATAAAAAGGGTTCGAGGAGTTGCTGGACTACGGCCTCTTTGCGCCCGGCTAAAACTTCAGGCGGTATTTCCGCGCGTGCTCCGAGGGCGTCGATGGCCCTGTAGCATTGCACGCGGAATTTCCGAAATTGGCTCCCGTACAAGCGGACCGAGCATTGGCCGGTTCCGTCCCAAGCGATCATCTCCAAGTCCAAATTGCAGAGAGCAAACGCCAAAATTGGCCGGGCTCCGAACGTGGTGAGAGGGCCGAACGGTTCGTTCAGATCCAGGAAGAAACCAGCCCAGGGCCATGCTCCGTGCAATTGCCGTATCAGCATTCTGCCCTCGGGATCGGTGGCGATGCCGCCATATTCCCCAGTGTCCTCCAATTCGATGGACATGCGCCCGAACATGCTCCGCAAATCAAAGGCACTTAGGTGGATTGGATCGTAAAGTTCTCGAAACTTCCTAAAGTCAGCCGAAAGGACATGGTCCCGGCTAAAAACGTAATGGACCCCCTGAAAATCTTGCTCTGCCTTCATCTTCCCCCTCCCGTTTCCTCCAAAGCCGGGTGAGCCGCTGGAAGCGGCCGGCCCCGCTCTGAATGCCATCAACCCATCGTTTCCCTTCGAAGCGTGTGGCCATCACCGCCTCAGCAATGTCTTGCTTCTCCCGCCCCCAGCTCAAGACCACTCTCCAATCACGAGTGGCGGTCCGCCCGCCGGATTTAGATCAACCCGACTCTTTGCGTCACACCCTTGGCCCCGGTGCCGCAAAAAGTCGTAATTCGTTTGGACCACTCGCAGGCGGAGGTGCCTTGCCTCCCGACTTCGTATGGCACATCATTCCTGTGGGTTAATCGGAAAGACCTGAGTCTTGACGACCTTTCGACACACAATCATATTGGGGACCATCGCCCTCGTATTGACGTGCTCGCGCGCAGACGCGCTCGACAGTCGATTGGCGCTCACAAACACGGCGCTCGTGGTGGGCGTGAACACGTCCAACGCCACGATCTCGGTGCTCGACAGGCGCACGGGACGGCTCTGGACCCAAAGGGCGGGCCGGGCGGAGGTCGTTGTAACGGAAGCGCACGCCGGTTCCAACGACATTGAACTGGGCTTGCGCCATGTCCCGTCGGGTCTGGCCCTAAAGGCGCAAATATTTCTCGAATCTGCCAAACCGGAATTCACTTTCAGCTTGGCTGGCGAGGGGGCCCTGTCCGCACCATTACGTTATCCTTATCCCTTCGTGAGCGAGCCAACGGACCGGTTGGTGGTGCCGATGAATGAGGGGATTTCCTTTCCCGTCGGGGACAAATCCATCGAAACCTTTCGGTTGATTGCCTACGGAGGGCACGGGATTTGCATGGCTTTCTGGGGAGTGACCGATGACCGGCAGGGACATGGCGTTATCATCGAAACGCCAGACGATGCCGCCATTCACCTGGTGCGCTTCGATGACCGTCTGGCCGTTGCTCCGGAGTGGGACACGCAAAAAGGGCAGTTCGGTTATGCGCGAAGGCTGCGGTATGTTTTCTTCGACAACGGCGGGCATGTGGCCATCGCCAAACGATACCGGGAATATGCTCTGCGAAAGGGCATCCTCAAAACCCTGGCGGAAAAACGTGGCGAAAACCCCAACGTGGACCTGCTGGTGGGCGCGGTCAACATCTGGAACTGGGACGCCGACCCGGTGCAGATGGCCACGCAGCTGCGGGCCGCCGGCATCGAGCGCATCCTATGGAGCCGGGGCGGTTCGGCGAACGCGCTCCGCGCGCTAAACGACATGAAAGTGCTGACCAGCCGTTACGACATCTACCAGGACACGATGGACCCGTCCAATTTCCCGTTTCTCCGGGGAGTTGACGCGAATTGGACGACCGCTGGATGGCCGGCTGACATTATTCGCCAAGCCAACGGGGACTGGCGGCATGGTTGGGGTGTCAAGGGCACCAACGGCACGATGTACGACTGCGGCGTTCTGTGTGATAGCCGCGCGCTGGAGTACGCACGGGCTCGAATCCCGGCGGAACTGGCCACGCGCCCTTACCTCTGCCGTTTCATCGACACCACCACCGCTTCACCATGGAACGAGTGCTACGACCGTCAGCACCCAATGACCCGGACCGAGAGCCGGGAATGGAAGATGAAGCTGCTGGATTACGTCTCGCACGACTGCAAATTGGTCACCGGTAGCGAAACTGGTCACGATGCGGCGGTGCCGTTCGTGGATTATTTTGAGGGAATGCTCAGCCTCGGCCCCTACCGCGTGCCCGACGCCGGGCGGGACATGCAACGCATCTGGGAGGACCCGCCTGAACGCGTCGCCAAGTTCCAGCTTGGCCAAGCCTATCGTTTGCCCCTATGGGAGCTGGTCTATCACGACTGTGTCGTGGCCCAATGGTATTGGGGCGACTACAACAACAAATTGCCGTCGTTGTGGGACAAGCGCGACCTGTTCAACGTCCTCTACGGCACACCGCCCATGTTTATGTTCGACAAGAAGCTCTGGGAGACCCAGAAAGCCCGGTTCGTGCAGAGTTACACCAACACCTGCCCTTATGTTCGCGCCGCGGGTTACGCAGAAATGACCGACCACCGTATCCTGACCGCAGACCGAAACGTCCAGCAGACGGTATTTGCCAATGGCGCCACTATCACCGTCAATTTTGGGACAACTCCCTTTCTTCTGGCTTCCGGAGAGACGCTACCTCCCGGCGGGTTCCACGCTGATGGAGTGCTAAAGTAAGGGAGATATGACACCCTTTTATTCTCGTTTGGGGTGCCTCTCCTCCGTGGTTTGCCTTCTCATCGGACTCCTCCTCCCAGTCAACTCGCCGGCCCAGGTGTCTGCTTGGCAACCTGTCGGCATCTCCGGTGGTGGCGGCATGTTCACGCCGGCAATTTCTCCGGCGGACCCGAATTTGATGATGTTGAACTGCGACATGAGCGCCGCCTACATCTCGGAAGATGGCGGTCGCAACTGGCGCATGATCGGCCACTCTCAGCTTCGCAGCGACACCGCCTGTCGTCCGGCTTTTCACCCGACTGACGCGAACATCCTCTACGCCTCCTCCGGCGGACGGCTCAAGATCAGCCATGACCGGGGCAAGACGTTCGCGTCCATCGGCAATCTCAGGGATTCGCTGGGAGGGGAAATCGCAATCAATTCGTCGGATGCAAAGATCATGCTGGCCGGTTCAGGTAATGGCCGCTGCTGGCTCTCGCGCGATGCGGGGGAAACGTGGGCAGCCTGCCAGGGGCCGGGGGGTCAGGTGATTGCCTTTCACTTCGACCGCACTCGGAAGGGCGAAACGATGTTCGTCGCCACGGAGAAAGGCGTCTGGCGATCCGACGACGGCGGCCAAACGTGGTTGGAGAAGACACAGGGCCTGCCGTGGAAGGAAATTCAAGGATTTGCTGGTGGCTCGGACGCGGCGGGGAATCTAGTCATGCTTTACTGCTCCGTGCGCAGCAAGGACGAGAACGGTGTGTTCCAGGGTGGCCTCTACCGCTCGCGAGACCGCGGTGAAACTTGGGAATCGGCGATGGGCCAAGGCCTTAATACCGAGACGAAGAAGGCCGACCAGTGGGCTTTCGGTTCCATTTCGCAATACAATCAATTGCTCGCGACCGACGCCAAGCCACCTACGGTCTATGCTTTCAACACCAGCACCGGCTTCAACCCGCCACACAGTGACATGGTTTATCGAAGCGATGACGGCGGTGAAACCTGGCGCGCCATCTACTTCCAAGATCCGCGTTTCCAGAAATGCAACGTCGCGCCGGACTGGGAAACCGCATCGTGCGGGCAATGCTTCAAGGGCGGCGAGACGCCGTTTGGCGTGGCCATTTGCAACACCGACCCCAACCGGGTGATTCTCGTGCGCAACGAGGCCCACATCACCCATGACGGAGGCGCGACTTGGTTCGGCGGGCACACTTATCCGGCGCCCGGCCAGAAGCCCGGCCCGCGCTCCGCCTGGGTTTGCAATGGCCTGGTCGTCACCACTACTTGGCATTTCTACAATGATCCGTTCGAGCCGAGCCGCCAGTACATCTGTTACACCGACATTGGGATGGCCCGCTCCACCAACGCCGGCCAGAGCTGGATTTGGTGGGACCCCAAGTCGTGGTCGCCGTGGCGGAATACCTGTTACGAGATGGCGTTTGATCCGGAGGTGCCTGGGAAGATTTGGGGCGCATTCTCAGACGTGCATGACATCCCCAACGACAACATCATCACCGAGCGCCACGGCCACCAGGGGCCAGGAGGGGTTTGTCTCTCGACCGACTTTGCCGTGTCGTGGAAGAGCCAGACGGAAGGACTGCCGCGCAAACCGGTCACTTCCATCGTGCTCGATCCCGCCAGTCCCAAGAACGCGCGCACGCTCTACGCCGGCGTGTTTGACGAAGGGGTTTTCAAATCCACCGACGACGGCAAAGCGTGGGCGCTCAAGAAAAACGGCCTGGGCGATCCCGGCAACATGCGGGTCTATCGGGTGGTTCTTCACCGTGACGGCACACTGTTCGCCGTCATCTGCGCCAAGCGGCCAGCATCGGGCCAGGCACTCATGCTGGAGGGCACCGGCCTCTATCGGTCCAAAGACGGCGCGGAGACTTGGGAAAAGATCAATGCCTCCAAGCCTCTGCTTTATCCCAAGGACTTCTCCGTTGATCCCCGCAATAGCCGGCGCATCCTGCTGGGCGCGGCAGACGCCGGTCGGGGCGACCAATCCGGCGGCCTCTATCTCACCGAGGACGGTGGCCAATCCTGGAAACGCATCGGCCGCGAAGGTCCGCAGACTTTCGGCGGTTATTTCCATCCGAAGCACGACGGCTGGATTTACATGACCCTGACCGAAGACGCGCCTGGGGCGGGACTGTGGCTCTCGCGCGACGATGGAAAAACCTGGCGGGCCATCGACGATCTGCCGTTTTCCAACATCCAGCGGGTCGAGTTCGATTCCGCCAGCGACGACGTGATCCATGTGACGACCTTCGGCGGCAGTGTGTGGCGCGGTCCCGCCACGCCGTCTGAGCAATGAATGGGTCACTCGCCGTCGGGCGCCGCCGCAGCGTGGACAAGCCCTGTGATGGACCGGGCCATTCCGACGGAGAAGATCCTGGCCGGGACGCGGGGGCAGTACCCGGCCGGTGCTTTACCTGGTGGCCACGCCCAAGGGGAAGTTGAGCCGGCACGAGCAAGCCTTTTTGGAACAGCCCTGCCAGGCGGTGCGGGAGGGCGTGCAAGTCCGGGATAATATAGTTCGCAAATGCAGATGTTTCACCGTGGGCGCGGCCTCGGTGGCGCGGGCGGCTTCGGCAGTGGCGGACGCGGTGATGGAACCGTTGGCGGCGGGGCAGTTGGCGGTCGTGGCGGCTTCATGTTCCTTCGATTTGTACTTGGCTATTCGCCGCACGGAAAGAAAAACCTGACACCAGACAGAATTTGAATTATCTAAGATCGTGGTTGAGCGTGGCAGCGTAAAAGCTGACGCCGCAACCAGCGCCAAGCCGGGGCGCAAAGAGACCGACGTGCTAGACGCAATGACCGCCACAAGGCCGCCCAAAGCGTAACCCATCCGGCTGGGACTAGCTGGATCTATGCAAACGAAAGGACGGGCAACCTTATGCTCGAATCGCCCAGAAGAAGCTGCCCAAGAAGCCGCTGCTGAAAATGGGCGGCGTTAAGTTCGAGGATGCGCTCCGCGTCCTGCTCCACACGCCGCCAATGCCGAAGCCGAAGAAGTGAACTGTTAATCTGGCAACTTTTGGCCAGTCTTTCAATTTCGTCGGCTACGGTTTTCGCCTGTGAAATATGGTTGAGTTGATACCATATCCGTCCGTCTCGGGGAGATGTTGTTCAACGATGCGGGCCTTTGCTTCCAAGGGTCGAAAAGCTGTTTCGGTTACCATTCGTCGGATGGCCCGGTAGACGGGCAAAATTGGGATCTTCTCAACGACGCGCAGACCTTGGAAAACATTTTCCAACAAACCCGGCGGCAAATTCGTGGTCCGGTTCCCAAAAACAAACTGATCGTGCTTTACGGCAAAGAGCCGCGGCACTTGCAGGACAGATCCGAAGTGATTACCGATTCCGCGCCAGGGAGATTTATTTGTGTTTTGTCTGGCCTAATTGGACAGACTTGTTAGGCTAAGCAGCACTTTTCAATTCCTTTGAGGAATCGGGTTTTTGTGCCTGACATTGGATACAGTGAGTTTTTATGAAAGAACGATGGCTTTCAGTTGAACAAATCGCTGCCCATTTGGGGGTGAACCCCGACACGATTTACAAATGGATTGCACGAAAACAGCTCCCGGCACACAAACTGGGGCGGCTATGGAAGTTCATGGCCTCTGAGGTCGACGAATGGGTCAGGGGCGGCAAAGCGGGTCAGAAAAAGGAGAAAAATGAGGAGCCTAAGGAATTATCGTAATCAACCGGGTTTTCCCAATGTCCAGACGGGGGCGGCTTCTCAACCACCGGCTGCAATGAACGTGTGAAACGCGGAGTATTTTACTATGGACGTTTTTCATTTTCGCAATCAGATCATTGAAGACTACGTCAGTTATATTTCGAGCTTCATTTCCATCGCTCAGCCAAAGCTTCGGGATTTTGTAGATCGGTGCTTCACGTCGGGCTCACTGTGGCCTGATCCGCTCATCCAACTGAACCCAACTTTCAAACCCGGCAAGACCGTTGACGAACTCGTGAGAGATGGGGTTCTTGACCGCGGTTGCGCACAAGTGTTCCGCCGCGAGAAGACTTTCACAGTTGGCAGTGGCGAATATCTATTGTTTCATCAACATCAGGAGGACGCGATTCGGAAAGCGAAGGAGGGGCGGAACTACGTGCTGACCACCGGCACCGGTTCTGGCAAGAGCCTTTCTTACATCGTGCCAATCGTTGATCACGTTCTCCGCGCGGGATCAGGGCGCGGCATCCAGGCAATAATTATCTATCCAATGAATGCGCTGGCCAACAGCCAGTTTGGTGAGCTGGAAAAGTTCCTGAAGATGGGCTTTGCTGGTGGCAGAGGTCCGGTCACTTTTGAGCGCTACACGGGGCAGGAGGACGAAGAAACGCGCACCCGGATCATCGCTACGCCCCCTGATATTCTGCTGACAAATTACGTCATGTTGGAGTTAATTCTCACCCGCCCGCGCGAGAAAAAACTCATCGCGTCGGCGAAGGGGTTGAAGTTCCTGGTGTTGGATGAGCTTCACACCTACCGCGGACGCCAGGGTGCAGACGTGGCGCTGCTATTGCGCCGCGTGCGAGAATTACTCAACGCGGACGAAATGCAATGTGTTGGCACCTCTGCGACCCTTGCGGGCCGCGGCTCTTGGCAAGAGCAGTGCGCGGACGTGGCTCGGCTAGCCACTCGCCTGTTTGGCGACGAGGTCGAGGGCACCGACATTATCGGTGAAACCCTGGAGCGAGCGACAAATCCCATCGACGAAACGAACGGCGCCGACCTCTCAGCCCTGAGCGCGGTGCTCGCACTAAATGCCAGACGTGTGCCAGAAACCTTTGACCAACTCGCGGCGGATCCCGTTGCCCGTTGGGTCGAAGGCACGTTCGGCATCGTCCCCAAGGCGGACCGTCTCGAACGTTCCCCTTCCATTCCATTGACCGGTAAGCATGGCGCTGCCGAGCGCCTCGCCAAACTCACCGGTGCCTCAACCGAACACTGCAAGGAGGTCGTCGCCGAGACACTGCTCATCGGCGCCACTCGCATTCGGCATCCGCGTACAGGCTTTCCCGTTTTCGCGTTCAGGCTGCACCAGTTCATCAGTCGCGGCGACACCCTCTACGCCACCGTTGAGTCGCCTGAAAAACGCCACTTGACCATTCATGGCCAAGTTTATTCGCCAGAGGACCGTAGCAAAGTCCTGCTTCCGCTTTGCTTCTGCCGAGAGTGCGGGCAGGAATATTACTCCGTGTACCTAGCCAAGGACCCGCAGACCGACCTGCAGAAATTTCTCAGTCGCGAGGCCCACGAACGCACCGAGGTGGTCGGTCAGAAGCAAGGGTTGCTCTATGTTAATCCGCAGAAACCGTGGCCGCGTGATACCGAAATGGAAGCGCAGCTTGCGTGGCTGCCCACAGACTGGGTTGAGGAGCGCAACGGCAAGCGTCAGGTCATCGCCTCCCGGCGCGAACGGATGCCCCGACATTGTATCGTGAAACCGGATGGCTCCGTCGGCCCGGACGGTCTGGATGCCGCCTTCATCCCGGTTCCATTCATGTTCTGCCTGGGTTGCGGCGTGTCGCACACCGCGCGTCAGCGCTCCGATTTTTCCAAGCTCGGTACGCTCGGTTCCGAAGGCCGTAGCACGGCGACCACCATCCTCACCACTTCCGCCGTGGCCGGCCTTAAACGCGAGGCAACGATCAAACCGGAAGCTCGGAAGCTGCTCAGCTTCACCGACAATCGTCAGGACGCCTCGCTCCAATCCGGTCACCTCAACGATTTCATCGAAGTCGGGCTGCTCCGGGGCGCGATCTACAAGGCGGCGGTTGCTGCGGGCGCCGGTGGTTTGCACGACGACACGATCAGCCAGAAAGTCACGTCCGCCCTCGGCCTGCGGTTCGAGGATTACGCCAAGGATCCCACTATTAAATATGGGCGGGACAAGGTCGAAACTGCTTTGCGCGATGTCGTGGGTTATCGGGTCTATCGCGACCTGCGGCGTGGCTGGCGCGTGAACGCGCCGAATCTGGAACAGTGCGGTCTCATCGAAATTGACTACACCGAACTTGATGCTGTCTCCGCCGACACCGGCCTGTGGACGGCCCTGCATCCGCTGCTGGGGGGTGCGAGCGCCGAGACACGCAAAGTCATCTGCCGCGCCCTCCTTGATTTCATTCGGCGCGATCTCTGCACCGAGGTGGACTATCTCGACCGCGACACTCAGGATCGGATCAAGCGCAATAGCTTCAACGAGCTCCATGACCCGTGGTCGTTTGATCCGGTCGAAAAACTCGACCAGCGGAAAATGGCGTTCCCATGTTCCAAATCGGACGATACTCCGGAACTCGAGTCATCCTATATTTCCGCCCTCGGTGGATTCGGCCTGTTTCTCCGCTCGGCGAATACATTTCCCGGCCAGCCCAAGCCCGACGTACCCACCACCAAAGACCTGATCTGCGCGCTGTTCGAGGGACTAAGGCAGGCGAGCATCGTTCGCGAATGTGTGCCGAAGGGCGAACGCGCCCCTGTGCCCGGCTATCGCATCAACTCCGGCGCCCTCATCTGGCGCGCGGGCGATGGCACCAAGGCATATCACGACCGTATCCGCATGCCGACCGCTTCGGCCACCGGCAGTACGCCCAATAGATTCTTTGTCGAACTTTTCCGGTCGCGTATCCAGCAGATGCGCGGCATCTCTTCGCGCGAGCATACCGCGCAGGTGCCCAGCGAGCTTCGCGTGCAGCGCGAAACCGATTTTCGTTCAGCCAAACTGCCCATCCTTTTCTGTTCGCCGACAATGGAGTTGGGCATCGACATCAAGGATTTGAACGCGGTCAATCTTCGCAACGTCCCGCCCACGCCAGCCAACTACGCGCAACGTAGCGGCCGCGCCGGTCGCAGCGGACAACCCGCGTTGGTGTTCACCTACTGCTCTTTCGGCAGTCCTCACGACCAATATTTCTTCAAGCACCCGGAACTCATGGTTTCCGGCCAGGTGCAGACGCCTCGCCTTGATGTGACGAACGAGGACCTCATTCGGTCGCACATCCACGCCGTCTGGTTGCGCGAAGCCGATCTCGATCTTGGAAATACTCCTGGTGACCTCATTGTTCTCGGCGGCGACCCGCCTTCATTGGAATTGCTCCCGGACGTGAAGAACAAGGTCCGCAGCCAGGCTGCCGCCCAGCAGGCGCGCGTCCGCGCCCAGGAGGTGCTCGATGCGCTCAACCCCTATCTGGCCAGTGCCCCGTGGTATTCTGCCGGCTGGCTCGACGAAGTATTGCGCGGCATCCCGCAGGCCTTCGAGGCCGCACTGGAACGCTGGCGTTTTCTTTACCGAACGGCTCGCAATCAAGCCGACCAGCAACATCGCATCATCCTGGATCACTCGCGTCCGCAGGACCACGAAAACGCCAAGCGCCTACGCCAAGAGGCCGAAGCCCAGCTGAAGCTCCTCACCGACAAGCAGAGCGTCGTTCAGTCGGACTTTTACAGCTATCGCTATTTTGCCAGCGAAGGATTCCTGCCCGGCTACAATTTCCCGCGACTTCCTCTCTCCGCCTTTATTCCCGGTCGGCGGACCGCGCAGGAAGCCGAGGAATTTATCTCCCGCCCACGTTTCCTCGCCATTTCCGAATTTGGCCCCGGCGCGCTGATCTATCATGAGGGTGCACGGTATCAGGTCACGCGCGTGATGATGCCGATGCAGGAGGGTGCCACCGGCGACTTGCCGACCTCGAAACTTATCGTGTGCAGTGCCTGTGGTTATCTGCATCCGGTGCTGAAGGAACCTGGCCCATCAAATTGCGAGCGGTGCAAACAGGCGTTCGAGGCCAAGGACATTTGGTCCAATATGTTCCGCCAGCAAAACGTCGTCACTCGACGACGCGAGCGCATCAATTGCGACGAGGAGGAACGTCTGCGCCTTGGTTACGAAATCAAAACCGGAGTGCGCTTCGCCGAGCGCGATGGCCGACCACTGTTTCGCACCGCGCGCCTGCTTATCGGCGGAAAGCTCTTTGCCGAATTGCAATATGGCGACGCTGCCGAATTGTGGCGTGTGAATCTCGGGTGGTCGCGCCGTGAGAACAAAGAGGACCGTGGTTTCTGGCTGGATGTCGAGCAGCGGCGCTGGACCAAACGCGCCATTGATCCCGACGATGAGGACGAAAACGGCGGCAAAGCGCCAGCCCGCGTGCAGAAAGTCATTCCCTTCGTCAAGGACCGTCGGAACAGCCTTGTCATAGCGATGGCCGACGCCCGGGATCTGAATGTCATGGCTTCGCTGGAAGCTTCACTAAAGCGAGCCATCCAGATCGAATATCAGCTCGAAGATTCCGAGCTGGCCACCGAGGCGCTTCCCACGCGATTGAACCGCCGCAACCTTCTCCTTTACGAGGCGGCTGAGGGCGGAGCTGGTGTGCTGCGGCAATTGGTTGAAGATCCGAAAGCCTGGACCCGGATCGCGCGGCGGGCGCTGGAATTGTGCCACTTTAATCCCGACACCGGAGCGGACCTCGGCAAGGCGGAGCACGCCGAGGAAAAATGTCAGGCCGCCTGTTACGACTGTTTGCTCAGCTACTTCAATCAGCCCGATCACGAATCCATGGACCGGCACTGCGTGAAAGACCTACTGCAACAGATCATGACCGGCACGATGGTACCGTCGCCGGTTGAAATCCCCCGCGCCGAGCACCTGACCCGACTGAAAACACTTTGCGACAGCGGCCTCGAAAAGCAGTTTCTCGATTTTCTGGACGGGCACAGCCTCAGATTGCCAGAGCGTGCCCAGCACTATTACGAAAAGTTCGGCACCCGGCCCGATTTCAGCTACACCGGGGAAAACCCGGCGTTCATCTATGTGGATGGCCCACCGCACGATTTCCCAGAGCGCCAAACCCGCGATACCGCACAAAATGCGACGCTCAAGGCGGAGGGCATCACCGTCATTCGGTTCCATCACGCCACGGATTGGGCGTCGGTTGTTGCCCAGTATCCAAGCGTGTTTGGCAATTCGGGCACCACCGGAGGCGCAAAATGAGTTTCGCTCCGGGCACTCTAGTCAAGGCGCGTGGGCGCGAATGGGTGGTGCTGCCCGAAACGGAGGATGATTTTCTCGTTGTCCGTCCGCTTGGCGGCACGATTCAGGAAACCGCTGGCATCCATTTCGCGCTGGAGTCCGTCACTCCGGCCACCTTCGCCCCGCCGTCTCGAAACGATCTTGGCGATTTCGTCTCGTGTCGCCTGCTGCGGAATGCTGTGCGTTTTGGTTTCCGCTCCAGTGCGGGCCCTTTTCGCTCCTTCGGACGGCTGGCAGTGCAGCCACGCCCGTATCAACTCGTGCCGCTGCTGATGGCGCTGAAACTCGACCCCATTCGACTGCTCATCGCGGACGACGTCGGCATCGGCAAAACCATCGAGGCCTGTCTGGTGGCGCGGGAAATGTTGGATCGTGGCGAGATCACCCGACTGTGCGTGCTATGTCCGCCTCACCTTGCCGAGCAGTGGCAGAAAGAACTCGCCACCAAGTTTAATATCGCGGTCGAGTTGGTGCTTTCCAGCACGGCCCGGCGTCTTGAAAAGAATCTACGCTCCGACCAGTCCATCTTCGACGTCTATCCGTTTGTCGTCGTCTCCATGGACTTTATTAAGGCCGATCGCCGCCGCCATGATTTCCTGCGCACCTGCCCGGATTTCGTCATCGTGGACGAAGCCCATACTTGCGCCTCTTCCGCGGAAGGACGCGGCGCCCCCCATCAGAGGCATGAACTTCTGGCGAAACTCGCCGAAAAGCCAGAGCGCCATCTCGTGCTTGTCACTGCCACCCCACACAGCGGTAACGATGGCGCGTTTCGTTCCTTGCTCACGCTCCTGACGCCCGATTTCAAAAACTTGCCCGACGATCTCTCCGGCCCGGACAAGGCGATTCACCGCCGGCGACTTGCCGCGCATCTCGTCCAGCGCCGCCGAGCTGATTTGCGGCACTTTCTTCAGCGCGATACGCCCTTTCCCGAACGCCTAGACACGGAAGCGCACTACGAACTCAGCCCCGCCTACAAGGCGCTTTTCGAAAAGGTGCTCGACTACGCCCGCGAGACTGTCACGGACGCTTCTGGTGGCGCACTGCATCAGCGCGTCCGCTGGTGGTCTGCGCTGTCACTGCTTCGCGCTATGGCCAGCAGCCCGGCCGCCGCCGCCGCCACGCTAACGGAGCGTTCCAATGTACTGGAAGCAATCGACACCACTACCGCCGATGATCTCGGGCGCAAGTCCGTCCTCGACGCCACCGAAGACCTCGGCGACGAAGCCTCGGACGTCGCGCCCGGTGCCGACCCGGAAAGCGAGGGCGACAATCCCGTGCGCCGTCGGTTGCTCGCCTTCGCCCGTGAAGCTAAAAAACTGTGCGGCGACGAAGATCACAAACTCACCAAGCTCCTCCCGCGCCTTCAGTCCCTGCTCAACGAGGGCTTCAAGCCCATCATTTTCTGCCGCTTCATCCAGACGGCGGAATACGTCGCGGCGGAATTGCGCAACCGGCTGAAGAAGGTGGAGATCACCTGCATCACCAGCCAGCTCGCTCCCGAGGAGCGCGCCGCCCGGATCGAAACTTTGGACGGCAACGACACCCTTGCCCGAATTCTCGTTTGCACCGACTGCCTGAGCGAAGGCATCAATCTCCAGGAAAAATTTGACGCCGTGGTTCACTACGACCTTTCGTGGAACCCGACACGGCACGAGCAACGCGATGGCCGTGTGGATCGCTTCGGCCAGACCAACGCAAAAAAACAAGTCCGCATCCTGACCTATTACGGCACCGACAATCAGATTGATGGCATTGTCCTCGATGTCCTCCTGCGCAAGCACCAGAAAATCCGCAATGCCCTCGGCGTCTCCGTGCCCATGCCGGTGGACAGCGAGCAGGTTGTCAAAGCAGTGTTTGAAGGGTTGCTTCTACGCGGCCAGGCGACCACCCACACCCATCAAGTGCTACCGGGCTTTGACGAATACTTTCGTCCGCAGAAGCAGCAACTCCATGAACAGTGGGAAGCCGTGGCTGACCGTGAAAAGCGCTCCCGCACGATGTTCGCTCAGGAATCAATTAAGTTCGATGAAGTCGGCGCCGAGCTGGCCGCCGCCGAACACGCCATTGGTTCACCGTCTGAAATCTCAACTTTCTTTCGTTCCACGCTCACGCTGTCCGGCGCAGTAGTGAATGACGAAGCCATCCTCAAGACCGATCTGGCGGGCCTCAACCCCGCTGTTCGCGAATCCCTCGGAGGTGTCACACGTCTCGAAGTCTCGTTCGAGCCGGTCGCCGCCAAGCAAGTCATGTTGTTGCATCGCACGCATCCGCTCGTTGAGGGTCTTGCCACTTACGTTCTGAACTCGGCGCTCGATCCGTTGCTCGGTGGCCTTGCCCGGCGCGCAGGTGTCATCCGGTCGAAGGCCGTGACAACCCGCACGGTTCTGATGCTTCTTAGGCTCCGTTTCCACATCGTCACCACCACACGCGAAGGCGAACGACATTTGCTCGCCGAGGATGCGCTACTCGCCGCGTTTACGGGCGACCCGGCCTCGCCGCAATGGCTGCCGGAAGCAGAAGCGGAAAAACTCATCGCGGTGAAGCCTGACGCCAGCGTCCCGCCGGACATTGCCGTTCACCAACTCGCTTCGGTCACGGATCATTTGTCCGCCATGATTCCAGTGCTCGACGAATTCGCCAGCACCCGTGGCCAACAGCTTCTCGAAGCCCACCGCCGCGTCCGCAGTGCCGCTGGGGCCAAGGGCAGCTATCGCATCGACCACAGCCCGCCCGACGTGCTCGGCATTTACGTCTTCTTACCCGTTGTCGTGCTATGAAGTCGCCTTCATCCTTCATCGCCATCACGTCCGAAGGTGGACTTCTGCCGGCCGATTTTCTTCACGAACTGCCCGATCCCAAGACTGTCATCGAGGGTGTCACGCCCGTGGCGTATCATCTGGCGGAAGGCGAGCGGCTGAATGAGCAAATCAACCGAAGCTGGAATCGTCTCAAGGGCTGTTGGGAAAATTTCAAAAAGGCCATCTCCGCAAAACCTGCCAGCGACCCCACCACCACCGATACGCGCGAACGCTGGCTGTTCCCGCTGTTTCAGGAACTCGGTTTTGGTCGTCTGACGGCAGCAAAGCCCATTGAAGTGGATGGCCGCAGCTACCCGGTTTCCCACGGCTGGAATCAAGTGCCCATCCACTTGGTCGGTTCGCACGCGGATCTCGACCACCGGACGCCCGGTGCCATTGGCGCGTCCAAAGCCAGCCCGCACTCGCTCGTTCAATCGGCGCTGAATGCCAGCGACGCGCACCTTTGGGGCATCGTATCCAACGGCTTCAATTTGCGCCTGCTCCGCGACAATATCGCTCTCACCCGTCTGGCCTTTGTCGAGTTTGACCTTCAGGCCATGTTTGATGGCGACCTTTATTCCGAGTTCTTCGTCCTGTGGCTCGTCTGCCATCAGTCCAGATTCGAGGGCGAAAAGCCGGAGCAATACTGGCTCGAAAAGTGGAAAAAATCTGCCGAGGACAAAACCCTCCGCGCCCTCGACGACCTTTATCCCGGAGTCAAAAAGGCCATCGCCGTTTTGGGGGCGGGACTCGTCTCCAATCGCGCCAACGGAGTTCTGCTCGAAAAACTGCGCACCGGTCGGTTGAGCACGCAGGAATTTTACAAGCAGGTTCTGCGCGTCATCTACCGTCTGCTGTTTCTGCTGGTCGCCGAAGACCGCGACCTGTTGCATTTGGTGGACGACACCGAAGTTGGCATCAAGGCCCGTCGCCGCTATCGCGAGTTTTACTCCATCACCCGTCTGCGCGCGCTAACCCTCTACCGGGCGGGCACGCCGCATCCCGACCTCTGGCAGGTCTTCCAACTCGTCACCGCCAAGCTTGGCAGCGACACCGGTTGCCCGGAACTCGCGCTCCCGCCCTTGGGGAGCTTCCTGTGGACGGCGGCACAGTCCACGCCCGACCTGCTCGACAGCCTCATCTCCAATCGCCACTTCCTCGAAGCCGTTCACGCGCTCGCGTTCGTCCAGGACAACAATGTCCGGCGGGCGGTGGACTACAAGAATCTCGGCTCGGAAGAACTCGGCAGCGTTTATCAGGGATTGCTGGAAATGCACCCGCGCATCAACGCCGACGCCGGCAGCTTTGAACTCGACATCGCCGCTGGCAACGAGCGCAAGACCAGCGGCAGCTATTACACGCCTGATTCACTTGTCCAATGCCTGCTCGACTCCGCGCTAGAACCTGTCATCGCCGAGCGGTTGGCCAAGGCGAAGACGCCGACGGAAAAAGAAACCGCGCTATTGAGCCTCAAAGTTTGCGACATGGCGGCTGGCTCTGGCCACTTCATCATTCGCGCCGGACACCGTATCGCGCGGCATCTCGCCCGCGTGCGCAGCGGCGAGGAAGAACCCAGCCCCACCATTTACCGCACCGCCTTGCGCGACGTCATTGGCCACTGCCTTTACGGCGTGGACATCAATCCCATGGCCGTGGAACTATGCAAAGTCACCCTTTGGCTCGAAGCCCTCGAACCCGGCAAACCGCTCTCTTTTCTCGACCATCACATCCGCTGCGGCAACAGCCTCCTCGGCACGACGCCCGAACTCATCAAGGGCGGGATTCCCGAAGATGCCTACACCGCTATTGAAGGTGACGACAAGGAAGCGTGTGCTGCACTCAAGAAACAGAATAAACGTGAGAACCCAAAACTGGGCGAGTGGTTCATTGCCGACGAAGCGGTTCTCCGTGACAAACTTTACAAAGCGGCAGCGGCCATTGACGAAATAAGCGATAATCGGCCCGAGGACATTCGGCGCAAGGAAACCGCCTTTCATGTCGCCCAATCCAATTACGATTTTCAAAAGGCGAAAGACCTTGCCGACCTCTGGTGTGCTTCCTTCGTCGTCAAGAAACACTTTCCTGAACCCGCCAACTCCGAACTCCAAACTCCAAACCTGGAACTTCCCGCCGCGCCTACGGAATCGCAACCCGCATGGTTCGACGTCACAGAAAAAGCACCCAAGTCGAAATCAACAAAGCAACTCGCGGCTCGCCACTCGTCACTCGACACCCCTTGGGGTATTACTACCCAACACCTCCGCGACTTTGTGGCAGGCGGCCCACTGCCCTACGGCCTGCTTGCCGAAGCTAAGCGACTGGCGATACATTCCAATTCGTCCACTTACACCTAGCTTTTCCCGAAGTGTTCGCACAGGGTGGTTTCGATGTAAATCTTGGTAATCCTCCATGGGAACGCGTGAAGCTGCAAGAGAAGGAATGGTTTGCTGAACGCAGCCCAGAGATCGCCAAGTCAACAAATTCTGCTTCCCGCAAACGGCTGATCGAATTGCTCGTGTCCTCTAACCCCTCGCTTCACCAACTCTATCTTGAAGAATTGCGCAAGGCAGAGGGCGAAAGCCACTTCCTACGAAATAGTAATCGCTACCCATTATGCGGTCGCGGCGACATTAATGTCTATACGGTCTTTGCTGAAGCAATGCGTGGGTCCTTGAACGATTTCGGACGCGTTGGGTGCGTGCTACCGACCGGCATTGCAACAGACGACACAACAAAGTTTTTTTTCCAAGACGTGTTAGAGAAAAGGTCTCTAGTCAGCCTTCTAAGTTTTGAGAACGAAGAATTCGTTTTCCCTGCTGTTCACCATTCTACAAAATTTTGTTTGTTCTGCGCGGGTCGTGGGTCAAAACCAACCGCACAATCGGCCGAATTCGTTTTTTTTGCGCGAAGAATTGAGCATTTACAAGATGCCGAACGCCGCTTTTCGCTCACTGTTGAGGATGTCGCACTGCTCAATCCAAACACTCGAACATGCCCAATCTTTCGATCACGGCACGATGCAGAGATTTCCAAGGTTATGTATGCTAGGGTGCCAATTTTCATAAGGGAAAACGCAGATAAAGGAAACCCGTGGGATTTAGAGGTTAGAACGCGTCTTTGGCATACTACTGAGGATGCTGCGCACTTTTTGAATAAGGAGCGTCTCGAAAAGGGTGGTTCGAACCTTTCAGGCAATATTTATTTGAATGGAAACATAAGGAGCCTTCCTCTTTATGAAGGAAAAATGGTGCATCAGTTTGACCATCGCTTTGGAACGTATTTAGGCCAAACAGAAGCTCAGGCAAACCAAGGAAAACTACCGGAGTTAAATCCAACTGAACATGCCAATCCGTCCTTTATTGCTCAACCACGCTATTGGATTCCTGAACAACAGGTTGAGGAACGTCTCGAAGGCACCTGGGAGCGTCAGTGGTTACTCGGTTGGCGAGATATAACCAGTGCCGTAGTATACCGCACCGTCATAGCCAGTGTTCTACCTCGGGTCGCATGTGCTGACTCAATCCCATTGATGTTCCCCCGCTCCGCATCAGGCAATATAATTTCGCTCCTGCTGGCCAATTTGAACAGCTTTGTTTGCGATTATGCCGCCCGGCAAAAGGCAGGCGGCACACACCTCAGGTTCTTTGTTCTGAAGCAGCTACCAGTGCTCGTGCCTTCAACGTATGACACCTCTACACCGTGGGCAAAAGAGATGGCCACTTCGGAATGGCTGTTACCTCGTGTTCTGGAACTGACCTACACGGCGTGGGACTTGGAGGCGTTCGCTCAGGACTGCGGTTGGTCCGGCCCGCCGTTCCGTTGGGACGAGGAGCGCCGCTTCCTGCTCCGCTGCGAGCTGGACGCCGCATTCTTTCACCTCTACCTCGGCCCGAAGACCGATTGGATTAAGCAACCTGAAGCCTTGACCAAGGCTTTCCCCACACCGCGCCACGCTGTGGATTACATCCTGGACACCTTCCCCATCGTGAAGCGCAAGGACGAAGCCAAGTTCAAAGGCGACTTCCGCACCAAGCGCGTCATTCTCGAAATCTACGACGCCCTCACCGAGTCCATGCAAACCGGGAAAGCGTATCAGACGCGTCTCGACCCACCACCAGCGGATGCACGGTGTTGTCATCAGCCGAGGCAAGTTTCCATTCCCACTCCGACGTGGATGGATCGACCATTGGGTTTGCCCACAATTCGCAGGGTCGGTCTTACGCCCGATCGTTATCGCGCGGCCGTTGTGCCACATTTACTTTACCAGTCAGGAGGAAGTATTGCATTTGACCGCTTTCGGAAGGCGTATTGGCTCCTCACGGAACCGGCGACACTGCAACGTTACGCGTCAGCCGCACTTGGAGACACCGCTCGCGGCTGGGCACGCACTTTCAAAGATACGTTGCAGAAGGATCGTTTCATCGAGCATCTCAAGGGTGCTGTGGGCCGGCAGCTTCACTTCATCAACAAAGGGGGTGAGCGTTGGCTGGAATTGCGAGACCCGAAGGTCGCCGACGACGAACATGTGATTTTCGATGCGCGCTTGGCCCTTCTGGTCGCCGACCTTTGGCCGGTGGCGGAGCCGATTACGCCACTCGCCCCGGCGGAAGAAATCACCATCCAAGAATTGGAAGCTGTCTTATGAGCAAACTCGACCAGGCCCATTTCCTCGACAAGTTGCGTCGCACAGTCCAGCCGTCACCACAACAGTCCGAACCAAAGGTCTGGTTTCGCGAGGTGCGGATTCTGACGGAGCTTTCACAGAAGGAAGGAGTCGAACGGCGGCGCATCGTGCTGCATCGCGGGCTGAATATTTTATGGGCTGCGCCGGAAGACCCCGACACTGAACAGGGGCTTTACCGCGATGGATTGGCGGGACACGCCAGCGGCAAGACGCTTTTCTGCCGCCTGCTTCGCCATCTGCTAGGCGAGTATCCGTTTGGCACGAAGGCGCAGCGGGATGGAATCGCCAGCAACTTCGCAAATCTTTGGGTGGTGGCGGCGGTGAGAATCGACAGCGTGAGCTGGGTGGTGGGTCGCCCGCTTACGTCCGGCGGTGAGGATTTCGCCGTCCAGGCGGAAAGCATTGACGAAGTTTTGGCCGGAGAAGCTCCGTCCGGTGGTTTCCAGGAATACAAGAAAGCGATTGCCGCAGTCGCAGGCAAGGCGGACGAACTGCATCCGGGGGAAGGCTGGCGACACCTTTTGCCGTGGTTGTCACGAGATCAGGAGTCACGATTTGGCAATCTGGCTCAATGGCGTGAAGCCGCCAGCGAAGGCGACAATCCTCAAACCAAATCCATTGAGCGGCATCAACTGATGCGCGCCATGCTCGGATTGCTTGATTTGAAAGAACCGAGATTGCGCGTCGCCATCGAAAGGGCGCAGGCCAATTTGGAAGCCGGGATTACCCGACTTGGCCGACTTGAGAGTGAACTCAAGGGAAAGCTCGAACTTGCACACGAGGGTGCGCGGGATGTCCTGGGTAAAGATGCGCCGATGGAAGTGGACGCATTGCAATCGCGACTTGAATCCATGATTGAGGTGCTGCGGGAAGGACTTGAGGAACTGGAAAAGCGTCCTGAAAAACCGGCGGTGACTACCGCGAGAGAGAAGTTGAATGTCGCGCACGACAAACTCAGGGACGTTCAGCAGGAACTTGCTCAACTGCCGGGACAAATTTCGGAAAAGGAGCGGCGACGGGATGGCGATTTGCTCATCATCAGGAATCTCAAAACGGGAAACGTGGAAGACCCGGCGCGTGAAGCCCGTGGGTGGTGTCCGAACACGATTCAGACGGCCATCAGCAGGAAGTGTGTTGACCAGCCCAAGGTGTCCAAGGAATCGGCCACGAACACCGCCGATTTGGAAAAGCAGGCGAATGCAGCGGATGAGGAACTTTCTGCCCTGAAGAAACGGCAGAAGGATTTGCAGAAACAGATTCCCGCCCTTCAGACAGCGCAGCTAAACGCGAAGACGGCCTACGACACCGCGTTTAAGGAAGCCACAAAGGATGCAACTGCCCTTGCGCGGCGAGCCGAGCGTTCGGAATCAATGAAACGACTATTCGAGCAGTCCGCTCGCACGGACAAGGATTTGGAGAACCAGAAGAAAGCCAACTTGGACTACGAGAAAGAGATTGAGCAAAACAAGAAGGATGCGGCGAACTTGCGCAGCGATTTTGATGACCGACTCAAATTGTTTTCCAAAGACTTCGCCGACATCATTCAGGCGGTGATGGGAGCAATCGTGGAAGCGACCATCGCGATCACCGCCGATGGCTTCGTGCCGCACGTAACGCGCAAAGGCGAACTCTCTGGCGCTGCGCTCGACACGATAAAAACATTGGCGTTCGATCTGGCCGCTGTCGTTTCCAGCATCGAAGGCCGGGGTGGTCATCCACGGTTTCTGATTCACGACGGCCCGCGCGAAGGTGACATGGCGCGTGTGATCTACGGACGATTTTTCCTTTACGCTGTCGAACTGGAAGCCGCATTTCCGTCGGCTGACGACGCAAGTTTTCAATACCTCATCACAACCACCACTCCGCCCCCGAAGGACATGCGCCAGGGTAGCCGTTGGATGCTAGACCCGGTGCTGGATTCGCGGCACAAGGATAAGCGGCTTCTCAAGGAGGATTTTTGATTATGCCTTACTACCGTTTTATCACCGAAGAGGAACTTGACCTCATCCGACGCCATCGGGCTTTGTCGCCGCAGGGCCACTATCCTCCCTACAAACCGAATGAGATCATTTGCGTTTTTGAGTCAGGCGACTTGGCCGCTCTGTTCAAGAGGTATGGCACAGCACTAACCGAACAACGGGAAATGGGAACGGGGAAGAAGCTCATCGCAATTGAGGTCGTTGGTTTTTCAGGGCGGATGGAACTCGACAAGTCGCAAAACGGTGGTTGGCCTGAATCGAGGGCGATCTTCGACCCAATCCCACTGGAGCAACTCCGAATTGTTGCTCAGGCGGTGGTTGAGCAAATGCGTGGAGGACAGGTCAGCCTCAGCCCGCTTCAGATCGAACCTCAAAACCTGCCTCACCTATGAAGCACAAATCCGAGGCTGACAGTGGGGTGCGGGTGGAATACTTTCCAACCAGTTCTTTGGCCGGGTGCGCAAACAGACGTCGGCATCAAGGCCGACATCCAAGCCGATGCGACCGCTTCCTTCTCGGTCCAGACCTCCGTGACGGTGAAAACCAAAATGGAGGCAACTATGGTAACCATGAAGAAGCTAATAGCTGGTCTACTCGTGGGGAGCATGCTCCTGTGGGGTCTGGTGACCTTCCTGCAGAGGCGGAGCGGATACTGAGGTTTGGATGTCTGGCTGATTCGACGAGTGAGCATGCGCGCGGGTTCGATTCCCGCTCCCCACAACCTTTTGCTGCGCCCGGCCATTTCTTTTTCCTTATCCTCGTCACCGAAACCAAGAGGCGTCAGCAACCCGCCGCCCTCATTCGCCAAGGGAACAAGTATGAGCAATGAAACCATCAAATCGGAGCGGGTTGTTCTACCGACTCAGACTCCGCTGGTGTGGCCGGACCCACGCTGTCTTGCCGGTCAGGCGCAATACGAAACCCGACCGCCATTTGATCCGATCATCGCTTCTGCCGACTTGATCGCCGGCGTGATTGTTGGTGCGTGTGATAAAACCGTTAAGTGGGTTGACAATGTGTTCTGTCAGCCAAATCCCCGGCGTGTGTGTCTGGTTATTCTAGTTTCTCCGACCGCTCCGACCCGCGAGGAACATTTGATTAGCTTGAAATTGCTCCAGGCCCAATTTACCGGGCCGGAGAAGCAACTCGAAGTGCGTGTGTTGCCAGTGGCGCGCGTATTCGGTTCTGATTTTGAACGGCCGGTTTTGCCGCCGACAACTTTCCTCGCCCATGATTCGAGCGCGGCCAAATCATGGCTTGGCATAGGTTCAGTCGGTGATTTTGGCAGGGACGAGATTCAACCCGCTAGTTTCAATGCCTTTTTCCAACCCGACGACGCGATGCGAGATACCTGGCGTCGTTGGTTTCAATATATTTTTTCCAGCGCCGCGCCATTGACGACCGAAACTGTGCGCATCCCTCACCTTGCACCGGTGCAAGGCGACCCGGCGGCAGCCGAAATGTGGGCCGCCTTTGAAAGCGTTTGCCGTGGTGAGCCAAGCAAACTGAAAGTGGATGTTAAAACCGGGGAAGTCACTGTTGAGGCCGGCGGTGCAAAAGTCAAACCGTGGGACGATGGCAAGACGGCGCTCGATCCACTCGCACAATTGCTCCAACAAGTCTATGCCCGTGGGTGGTTGGTTACCGTGGATGAAACGACGCGCATAAAACCGTTGGCCATCCCGGTCAAGGCAACACTTTTGGGGCAGCAATCGGAGCGCACCCTCGGCGCGCTCACGCAAAAACAGTCGTTCAGCCTGCAAGTGCTTGATGAGATGGTTGGCAAAGAAGTGGAAAAGTGCCGTCGCGTCAATGACATCGTGGACTTGCTAAGTTATTTGTTGAGCATGGGAAGTCATTGGCTGCCGGAGGGTGCAAAAGTTTTGTTTGAAAAGGAACTTGAGGCCCGCAACGAAAAGGGACTGGCAAGTTTGAAAGCCGCACTGGGCGGTAATGATGTGACTCAGTTTGTTGCGAAGCGTAAGAAGAAAATTCAGGATGACCTCGACGCCATGTATAATCAGTTGGGACAGGGGAAATCCGTTCCCGCTGATAAATTGGCTGCCGTTTTTACCGAGGTGCAGGATCGTCTCACCGCCGCGTTGAGTGCCCGCATCACACCCCGCGCCGTTTACAACAAGATTGCTCCGCCCGACCTAACGGCCAAAGCACCCGATGAAAGCTGGACGCAACCGCTGTCGCTTCTGTTGCGTTCCGCGCGACTGATGCGCGATTCGCTGACCGACTCATACTTTCCGCTCCGATTTACCAGCCTCGCCTTTGGAGAAAATGAGTTTCAGGCCTCCATGAATGTATTTGACGCTTCGATTCTGAAAACTCCCGACCCTCAAAGGGCCAAAGAAGAGTTGGCGTTGCTCGATAAGATCGAATCCGGTTCGGAAAAGCCGAAAGACAAATGCGCCGCATTGTGGCGAATTATCACGGGAGAAATCAGATCATGATGCTGAACGCTTTCCCATAGCCTTATGCCCGATTACCACCTAAACGGACTCGACCCCCGAGCCTTTGAGCAGATCGTCCAGGCGATTGCGAAGAAGGAGATCGCAAATGGGGTAACGCCTTTTGGGGATGGGCCGGACGGCGGTAGGGAGGCGACATTCAGCGGCAAGATGGATTATCCATCCGCCACTGCTCCTTGGGATGGATATTTGGTCATTCAGTCGAAGTTCAAACTTCACCCCACCGGAAACCCCAAGGACGACGGCGACTGGCTTATCGAACAACTGAGCAAGGACCTTGCGAAGTTCTCGGACACCAAGCGTAACCTGAAGCGTCCTGAATACTACCTCGCCACCACGAACATTCGATTGTCTGCCGTGGCAGAAACAGGGACAAGAGACAGGGTGGACGCATGGTTGCGGGCTGAGGGAGCGAAACTTGGCCTCAAAGGTCATGGTGTCTGGGGTTACGACGACCTTTGCCGCTTCCTGGACAATAACCAGGATGTCAGGACGGCGTATTCTCATTTGATCACGCCTGGCGATGTTTTGAGTGGGATGCATGAGAGCCTTGACCTGTTCAAGAATGTTGGGGTGCGAAAGATCCAGATGTCCCACTTGATCGAGCGGTTCAAGAAGGAGCGCGAGAATGATGAAGTGTTCTCGGGCATCATCGTCAAACTCCAGCACTATTCCTCCAGCACGGACGGGGTGGGCGACGTGGAGGGGGTAAAAACCAAGCTGGGGAAAGCGGGTTATGACAACCTCCTGGACTTTGCGCTCGTGACCAAAGAGATGTTCGTGAAAAAGCTCACCGAGTTCCAGTTCTCCCGGTCCGCCCAAGAGATGCAGTGTCTGCTACTCGCCGAGGTTTATACGCGCTTTCACCATTGTGTCTGGCCTGCGCTTTGTGAAGGCCGAGGCCAGGAGGAGATTCAAGGCCTTGTCCAGACGCACATCATCAACCCCGTGTCGGAGATGCTGGGAGAAAACGTCCTCGACATCTACACGGACGAACTGACCGGCATGTTGTATTTTCTGACCGGAAACTGCCACATCCGCTGGGCCACAAACTAATGCTACTTTATCATCCAGCATTCGACACCTACCACAGCGCGTTCAGGCTGCTGTTGCTCATGTGGAATTCAGACGACCGGGAATTTCACTTCGCCCGCCTGCGCATTCTTGATTTCTATCTGCTTTTCCCGGCCGAACTCGAAAGCATGAGCTTCCCGAGAAACCTGATTCGCGAAAAGGCTCGCTGGAAAAAGTTGAGGAGTCGCTACAACCAAATCACCGACCCTCGCCGTGTGTTCGACGAACTGGCGTCATTTCAGTTGTCGGGCATGCAAACCCTTCTCTCGACTGGGCTGGCGAGTCAAAAAGGGCAATCCGATATTGTGAGTGTGTTGCGCAACGCGCTGCCCGCCCAACTCGTCCATGAGCTTGAATCCGCGACTGCCGCACGCACTGAACTCCTGACACTCCTGACCGGGCCGTTCAAGACCATTGACCTGTATGGCCAAGACGGTTTGAAAGCGCGCACCGGCCTTTTCGAATATCGTTATGACCCTGTATAAACCAACGCTGCAAATTAACCGCCTGGGAGTTTTCAAAAGCGGCAAGACTGTTTACGACCAGAAGTTTCACCCCGGCGTGAACATCATCCGTGGCGCTAACAGCACCGGCAAATCCACAATCGCAGATTTCATTTTTTATGTATTGGGCGGCGACATCACAAAATGGAAGCCGGAGGCAGCGGGATGTGAGTTCGTAATTGCGGAAGTAAAAATGAACGAAGCACTTGTTACTCTCAGGCGCAAGATTTCAGAGCATCGGAACCAGCCGATGGATATTTTTTGGGGGCCTATGGAGGCTGGCTTGGCGTCAGCCGTAGAAGGTTGGGAAATTTACCCTTTCAGGAGAAGTTCCGAAAAAGAGAGTCTCTCGCAGGTATTATTCCGCGCGCTGGCGTTGCCTGAAGTGCGTTCTGATACCGATTCCAACATAACGATGCATCAACTGTTACGCTTATTGTTCGTTGACCAGATGAGCCCGCCAGATTGCCTGTTCATTCAGGAGCAGTTTGATTCGCCGTTCACTCGGAAAACCATCTTTGACCTTCTCGTAGGACTCTTCGACGACACTCTATACTCCGATGAACTAAAACTCCGACTAGCACGTCAAAAAGCGGAGGAAACCAAGACCAGGATTGATGCACTATTGGGAGCGATGACAGACTTGGAACAAGAAGTGGACCAGACTGTGCTCCAACAACAAATCGCCGAGAAACAGGAGCAATTGCTGAGGATTAACACCCATTTGCAGCAACTCGCTTCACAGCCGACTGTCACCGCCGAACCGGCCGCTGATAACACCGCTCAACTTCAAAGGGATTTTGAGGCGCTCCGAAGGGAGCGCACAGCACTGGCTCAGGAATTGGCACGAATTGAGGTGGAGGTGGGGGATTCCGAGCAATTCATCGCGGAATTGACCAAACGCTCCCAAGCTCTTAACGAGTCGGTTGCCATGCGCAATATTCTCGGCACTTTGGAGATACAATTTTGCCCTCAATGCCTACAACCACTTGACACGGCACATGGCGAGCAATCGTGCAAACTTTGCGGTCAGCAACTCCCAGCGGACGCGAGTGCAAGTCAGCGTTTGAGATTGCAACAAGAATTGGCAATGCAAATCCGCGAATCAAGTGCGCTGTTGGACGGGAAACGAACGAAACTCCAGCAATTGCAAGCTCGCCTGCCAAGTATTCGCAGGGCGACCGAGCAAGCCGAACGTCAGTTGAAAGAAGCGCTTTCAAGAGTCACTTCTCAAAGAAACCAGGAACTTGACGAGCTTTACCAAAAGAGGGGCTCTCTGGAAAGTGAGGTTGGATACCTCCTGAAATTCCACAAGGCTGCCGCGACCTTTTCCGCTTTACGTGAGTCTGCCGGACGATTGGCTGCGGAAATTCGCGAACTTGAGCTTCGCATTGAAGCCAAACGCAGAACTCAACTGCAGCGCCGAAGCCTCGCCGACGCTCACATCTCAGACAACGCGGTGCATCTTCTCCGCGCAGATCTGCCGAGCGAGGAGCACTTCGAAGTCGCACAGAAGGTAACTGTAGATATAGGCGTGAACAGTTTTGCCGTTGATGGGCGAAATCAATTCTCTGCCAGTTCCGTCACGTTTCTGAAAAACGCTGTTCACTTTGCATTTCTCTTCTCCTCGCTTGAATTGGAGTTTTTCCGGTATCCAAGGCTCATTATCTGTGACAACATTGAGGATAAAGGCATGGTGCCTGCCCGTAGCCAGAATCTTCAGCGACTCATCGTCCAGCGATCTGGCACGTTTGATGTTGAGCACCAGATTATTTTCACAACGTCCATGATCGCTCCGGAACTAAACAATCCAACTTATTGTGTGGGCGAAGAATATACACACGAGAACAAATCCCTGAAAATATGAGCGTTACGCTATTGATTCCCAGGAAACGGCCAGCAAGAAACCATATAAGATGAAGAGCATTCGATCATGACCGCGAAACAGAGAGCTCAGGCGGCTTTACGGGCCAAATTTGCCGGAACTACCGATAGCAAAGGGTACGTCCTCTTGCCCCAAGAGAGTAGGTTGCGCAAAGACATAGGCAAGCAGTTGATTGATAAAGCCATTATATACGGAAATTCAAGTGCTCTGCAGCGTGCCACAAGTTTTGAGGTCGCGAAATAAGGTTTATGGCATCCAATACCTCCAATACGTCGGCGCGTCCAATCCGGTTACGTGGAGTCCAGCATCCACCTGAAGCGGATATCCAGAACATCCGCGATCTGCTCCGAGGCTATGGATCGGAAGGCAGCGTCATCAAGGAACTGATCCAGAATGCGGAGGATGCCGGCGCACGACATCTAAACCTCATCTTGTCTCCCGGAATTCCTGAGGCAGTGCATCCACTTCTGCAAACTCCGGGACTGTGCGCAGTCAACGATGGAATCTTCGAGCCCAAGCACCGGGACGCTATTTTCCGGCTGGGTCTCGGCACCAAGGGTGCAGACCCACGAGCAATCGGACGCTTCGGCAAGGGACTAAAAAGTGTGTTCGCCCTGTGCGAGGCGTTTTTCGTTGCCGCTCGTGCAAATCTGAAAGATGGGTGGAAAAACGAGGAGGAAGTCTGCGAATTCTTTAATCCATGGAACGGGTGGCGCCATGCCGATTGGGACGATGCATTTGACTCCAAATCAACGTCGATTTTTGCTCATATTTCTCGCGAAGTGAGCGCATTCAGTCAGGACTGCCCGCACTGGCTCGCCTTTTGGCTGCCGTTACGGCATCCAGATCAGCGCACCGACGCTAAAGGCTCCGTTGCGTGGATTCACGAGGGATCAACGGATGTGCTGCCAGGTGATGATGGCTGGCTGGGTGCAAAACTGGCCGTTGAATTTCGGAAATTGGCACCATCCCTAGTGACGCTGCGCAATTTGAGACGCATTCGCGTGATTGACGCCAGCGTCGGCCACAGCAACACAATGCAATGGTCCTTGGCTGCCGGCAGTAAACGATGTTCTGAACCCGGGGGCGTGAGGAAGCCTGAACATTTGACGGGATCAATGATTGTGGAGGACTCACAGGGACTGAAGGTCGAGCTGAAATACGCGGGGTTTGCCGGCACTTTGCCGGAATCCTACATTGCCGCGGCAAAGGCCAAGCATGGCTGGCCGACGATTGTTGATATTTCCGAGACCGGAAGCAGTGCGGACCAAAAGGCCAAAGGAGAACCGCATTGGGCCGTAATTCTGACAACGGAACCTTCCGACGAAAGTAAATTGGAACTTCGATGGTCGGTATTCTTTCCCGTGGGCGAACAGCCCGATGGAAACCGAACGGTGTTGCTGCCCCGTCTAAAACAGGCAATCACACTCAACCTTCACGGGTTTTTCTTCCTCGATACAGAGCGCCGGAGAGTGGACGGGCTTCAGCAGCATTTCGCGGATTCCACCCACGCGTGTCTGGATTGGAATCAAATTATAGCCGAGGAAGGCACCCTCGCGCACTTGCCCATGGCTCTGGCCGCCTTCGCCACCATTCAAACCTTCAACGCCGGTCAGTGCGCCGAACTTGCCAATGCCGTCCTGAACACTTGGGTTTGGTCCAAGTTTAATGTGGCCATTTGCCGTTACAATACTTGGCGGCCTCGCTGGCGAACAGGCACTGATATTTGGGAAATCCTTTCCGTCACTGATCCGGTCTACCAAATTTCTAAAATAGTCGCCTCCAGCGAAGTTCTCGCTCGCATTCCCATGTTAGCCTCAATCAGCGAGGCCGTGACGCTAGTCGCTCGCGATGGGGACGGAAAACTGCCGGGTCTCCACCATGGCAAGGTCTGCCGGTGGTCCGAGGATTTGGCTCTGCAATTGTTGAACGGCGTGGAACTCAACGTTACTGCCGACCAGGCTGCAGCCGATTGGCTTAACACCTTCCTAACGCACCTGCACGAAACCAATTCTCTCACACCTGCCATTCGGCAGCGGGTCTCGCATCTTCCACTTTTGCCCGTGCGTGTCGCTCGCACCGGCGAGCACCGGCGCGTCAGTGCGGCCGAATGGGATGCTGCGATTGCGTCCGGCCAGCTTTTTGCCTCCAGCCCGCAGACGGAGGATTGGCTGCGTTTCCTGCACCCTGCGTTACCAGAATGGTCCTGCATCATTCATGAGTGGAACATTCCCAGATGGTTCGCCGGGGAGCATGCACCTGCACTGAACATTCAAACCGCCGCCTCTGCCGTTGTCGCGCAGTCCCGGCTGGGTGAGTTCACTGCGCGGGCAGGGTTGGTGCGCCACTTTCTCTCCCAGCCAGTGATGCCCGGCTCGGTCTGCTTGGCCGTGCGCTACCTCATGCACGGCCACGCCGCCCAGGCCGGTAATGGCGAACCATTCCTGTTCATGCCCTCCACCCAACCGGGCGAGCTGCTCTGGAGTCGGCTCATCAAGCAGTTGCTCATTCACGAGGGCGGGGAGAATTCCTGGCGTCTCCTCCATCAGCAGTGGGCTTCCGTCCTCAGCCCGCAAGCGCAGCAGGATTTGAAGGTGTTCACCATTGACGAGCAAGGCGCGTGGGAGGAGTTGATGATTGCCCAGACCGACTTCAGCACGCTGCAATTCGCGGCCACCGAATGGTCTGACGCCGATGTCGCCACGTTGCTCCACGGTCTGTTCCAAGCCGGTCAGTCCGATTCCGATGGCACCCTTTCTCTCCTGCGCAAACTTCGACTGCACAAATTGCGCGGGCAGCCAGGTGAGCGCGTTTCCATCGCGGCGACCGATGGTCGTTTGGGTGATCTGTTTGTCCTCCACACTCTCAACTTCGAGAACAGTATCCCTCAAGAACTCGTACCGTTGTGGGAACGGTTTCTCTCCACCACCAAGGTCGTTGAACGCGTCGCCGATGATTTGGCCTCCACCGTTCAGGAAAAACTATTCCGCCAGACCACTCCCGAAGAGGATGCCTTCGAAGCATGCCTCGATTGGAATTATGTCGTCCGCCGTTCCCTCGATTTTTCCGATCCCTTCAATTGGGCACCGCTCATAATGGAGGCGATCAGCCACGGCGATCAGGCGGTGCGGCGATTGGGGGCGAAACTCAAGCTGACCGAGTGGCTCCCTCTCTCAACCGATGGCTGTCTGGCCCCGGACTCCATCATACTCATCGAGGGCTTGGAAGCTGAAATTCACGAGCTTCTCGACCCCGCCAAAGACGGCCTTGGTGGAACACTCGCCCTGTCGCCATCAGTGGTCGAGCACGATGGTTTCGCCACACTTAAAAAATATTTTCCCAATCTCGAAGAGGCGCTGGGACTCCTTGGCCTGTGGCTAAAGGATAAGCCAGATTGGCATCTCGGTTTGGCTGAATCGTCGTTGCCCCCGGAATTGAATAAGTTCCTCACCACGCTCGAAAACCTGGCTGAACTTCCCGGCGCTGCGCTGCTAGCTAAACTGTGGCGGCTACCCAGTCAGACTAAAAATGATGAGTGGGATGCGTCGTTGCAGGAAAGCATTTGGCCAGCGCTATTACGGCCATTTGCCTATGACCAAGACGGAGCGGCCCGGCTTGAGCGCGTGATCTCTCAGTTGGCGGCCACACCGTCACGCGTCGCCTTCGATGCCTACCTCCGGCAGGCCGTCGCCGATTCCAAAATCGTGCCCATACTCCCCCGTCTGTCGTTGGTTAATAAACGTGGCCAGTGGTTACCAGCGAGAAAACTCATTTGGCCATCCGAAAATCTGGATTTATCCGCACAATTATGCGACGAACAGGCTAAAATCTTGAGTTCCACTCGTTCCGGAGCCAGTCCCTCCAGAAATGTGCCCGGTGGACCTCAGACAACCCAAGTTCCACAGCAAGGTAATCAACTCAGTCGCGAGCCGGACTTTGATTCGCAGGTCGCCACGTTGGCAAACTATCTCTTGCCGTTTAGAAATGGAAACGTGGGCGACATTCTCCCGGCGGCGCTTGTGGCCGTCCTCGGAGACTATCCCCATATGCGCGCACTTTTGCGCGATCTCCTCCAAGCTGGTCTCGGTCAGCAACCGGAGGATTTCATCGCTCTTTTGTTGGGGGAACAAAGGCAGCGTCTCATCGAAGCAGCCCGATCGGAACGATTCCTAATCGAGATTGTCCGCGGAAATAGCACGAATGCCACAACCGTCACCGGCGACACAGTCACGGTTGAACTCACCAACGACATAACAACATTGCTCGTTGGGGACCCATCCAATTTATGGTGCCGATACTTTTACCATTCCCGAGAGGATACCGCCTGTCATCTATTGCGACTGCGCTGGATTGAAAAGCCCGATGAACTGACGGATCCGATTGGTATTTTTTCTTCAACCATCGAAACGATTCTTCTCAAAGCCCACTGCAATGGCGACGTCGCGCTCTGCCCGCGGAATCTTAAGGAGGTGCTGGGCGACGTGGCGGATGCCGGCCAGGCAGACCTTCGGCGAAGCCAGCTTTACCTCTTGGACATGGCCGAATCACGCCTGAAGGAATTGGCGGTCAAAGGAGTGCCGCAACTTGAAAAAGTGCTTCGCCAGTTCAGCGAGGCGCGGCAGGCGCGGGTCGAAGCGGAATTGATGAAGTCCCAAGCGCCTGCGAGGGCTAAGCAGAAACAAGAGATGGCAGAAACCTTGGTCGATCGCGCGAAGCGCGATCTGCTGGATATATTGAAATCACCGCAAGAAGAGGTAACGCGCCGCACTCTTGTCGAGGCCGTGCGCCGCAAAATGACGGACTTCCAATACAGTCTGGCATCCGTTGCCCTTGAACTCTTTCAAAACGCTGACGATGCCGTCGCCGAGTGGGAGGAAATGAAGACAACCCTGCTACCCAGGGAAGACCAGTTCGTGGTTCACTTGGATGTGGCGCAGAGGAGACTGGAGTTGATTCACTGGGGTCGCCCTATCAACCGCCACGCCTTTCCCGGTTTCCAGTTAGGTTTCAAGCGCGGCTACGATCAGGATTTGCAGAAAATGCTTACACTGAATTTCTCCGACAAGGGCGTCAGCAGCGATGACCAACCAGCGATAGTGACCGGCCGCTTTGGCCTCGGCTTCAAAACTGTCTTTTTCGTCGCCCACCAACCCGAGGTTATTAGCGGTCGATTGGCCTTCGAGATTCGCGGAGGGTTTTACCCGGTGCCGCTTCCACCCGAACAGGCCAGTGAATTGCGCCAGTGGGCAGAAAATTTGGGCGACCATGGCCTAGTCCCCACGGCGCTAAGGCTCAAATGGTCGGATGGAATCAGCACTGAGGACTTGGCCAAAGCCTTTGCGAAATTCGCGCGCATCGCGCCCTTGCTTGCCATTTTCTCTCGCCGCATCCGCAGGTTGACCGTGAACACAGCCGGCGACATCTCCACTATCGACAGTAAGGAGCGAGATCTTTCTTCCAACGGACGGTTCACCCACATTCAGGCGGGCAGTGAGGCTTATCTCTGTTTCCGCTGCCCGCTTCGCGCCGATGCTCGCCCCGCCTCAGTGCTGCTCCCATTGGACGCCAGTGGCGTATCGTCCCTGCCGGAGGCTATGCCTCGACTTTGGATTACCACCCCCACCACTGAGCACTCGGATTTGGGCTGGGCAGTGAACGCTCCGTTCAAGCCCGACGCCGGACGCCAGCGCCTCGCCCTTAACAATCCGGTGAATCGCCAGATTGCGGAAGAAGTGGCTCACGCATGGCTCCAGTCATTGCTCGAATTGTATGATGAAACAAAAGCGCATTGGGATGCGTTCGCTCGGCAGCTTGACCTGCACTCCACCGCCACATTCGAAAACTGGTGGCGGCAACTTTGGAGCGAAATGACCTGGAGCTGGCCCATCTGTAAATGGGATAATCTGCGCGATGGAGGACAAGTATTGGGCTATATTGCTTGGGGACAGGCCACCGGAGCCATGCTGCGGCTGGTCCAACAACGCGCAGCCATCCCGGCAAACCTCCCGGGCGCTTACGCCCGACTGGTTAAAAGTGGCGACGTTCATTTTTCCGTCACGGGACTGCTATCCGAACAGGCCAACGGTTGCTTGGCTCTAATCGCCGAATGGGCGTCCGTACAGGCTGCCTTTCCTCCGGGGCAGACCGTTGACGCCAAGGTCGCCCAGTTTCTCAAGCAAACGCTCCCCGGCCAAAAGCTTAAAGGCGACTTGAACTTTCGCACCGCTCTAAATGCCGAGTTGGGAGAGAACCGGGAGGTGAACCATTTGATGGCTGATCGCCTTGGGCAGCTCGTCATGCAGTGTAAGGCCATATTTGAACCCGGGAGCCCCTATGCTCCCGAGGTGCTGCCTGTTCTATCGTCACTTAATCAAGCAAAGCTGCTCGCCGCGGATGGCCGGTATCACCCTGTGTCACAGCTCGTCTGCCTAAGTTCAATCGCCGAACAGATTGAAAAGGACGAACCGTTGCGCGCTGCATTCGCTCCCGCATCAGCCGTCCTTTCCTCGGGTTATTCAGATGCCGCACTGAATTTCTTTGCGAAAGCTCGAGGACAACTCAAGGCCAACGCCGTCACGCTGTCAGCTTGGGTCCAGCAGGCCACCCCGGAACAATTGGCTGCCATCTTCCAATATCTCATCAGTGGCGAGTTAGGCCAGCAATTGGCTGATGAGTTGAAGCGCCCGTGGCTTGACACGAAACGTTTGACGCCCGAGTTCCAGAGTTTGTCGCCCGATGATCTGAATGAATTGGAGCGGAAATTCTTGCGCCACCAGATCTGGATTACTCCACCCATCCCACCCACTCTGATCACGGACATGCCTGTCACTCAGGTTATGCCAGCCGAGGTTGCGTTTCGTTGCGTATCCGAATGGTGGGCGCGGGAAAATGCAACATGGACAGCCATCTACGAAAGCCGCACCTACCCGCCTGGATTCCCCGGAAATTTGCCATGGCCGGGCGAGGCTGAATGGGATGCCGCCTCCACACCCTCTGCCCAGGCGCGCTGGCTTTTGCTCTTCATCCACGCCTCCTTGGTTCCCCTTGGTTTTAATCGCATTGGTCGCGATCAAAGCTTCACACGTTTCCTCGTGGAGAATGATTGGGTGGACGTACTAACACGGGTGTCCCGTGAACCCCATGCCTTGTTCACAGCCTTGGACAGATACCTTGGTTCTTATCTTCAGAACACGGAATTCCATTTCCAAATGCGTCAATTTGTCGCTTTTTATGCGGTGTCACGGAATTTGGATGCGTTCCTCCATTCACTACGAGCTGCAGAAAACTCCACCCAACCCAACGCCTTTAACCTAGTTTTCAGCCCCAACGCCAATCCCTCTCTCTCCGGCACAGGTATCGTCGCGCCGCCGATTAGCGGTATGCTCGGGATGGGGACCTGCCAGGTGCTCCGGGAACTCTATCGCTTGGGACGCATTAAAAATCCGCACGGCTACCAGTTCGCTTTTACTCCCATTCGCAAGGTTCGCCGGCTATGCACGCAGCTTTTTGGCACTTCGGAGGGATACGCTGGCGCCGTTGCTTCAGTGACCATTTTTTCTGAACTCCGCGACATGGGAACGGACCTAAAGCTGGACCCGACCTTTAACCACTGCTTCGATTTACCGCTCCAGATCCTCGCCGAGAACAAAGACCTTCGAACATCCGTGCTAATGCAGGAATTCGAAGCCGAGGCGGCAGACAGCATCGAACTCGATGCCGCACCCAGGGATTATCCACATAGAACGCTATGAACACACTTTATCCGGGGTGCCCCGTTAACCACGCCAGTTTTGGCCGCGGAGTTGTCGAATATTCCAAGGGCGAGACGACGCTGGTGCGCTTCTCCCGCGGCATCGAGGAGTGCCTCACTCGCGAGCTGACTTGTTTGCGCTCGGCGGCTGAAAGCTACCTCGAAGGCCAACCTGCTCCCACTTCCACCGTTGCGCTACGCTTGCTCGGGGAATCAATCAACGCCGTCAATGACGCCTGGGGTGTGTTTTCCCCCAGCCGCATAGATTTGTATCCACACCAGCTTTGGGTCTGCCGCAAAGTCACCGAACACTGGCCCGTCCGCTGGGTCGTTGCCGATGATGTTGGCCTGGGTAAGACAGTGGAGGCGGGGCTGATCTTGTGGCGCTTGTTCCATCTCGGACTCATCCATCGCCTCCTGATTCTATGTCCCGCATCGTTAGTGGACCAGTGGCAGCAACGGTTGTTCACGATGTTTGACATACGGATGGCTCAATACGATCCCGCCCTCGATTCCACTCGGCTGGATTTTTGGAAACTCAATCCGCACGTCGTTGCGTCCTTCCATACTTTGCGCGAAGACCGGGAGGGTCGCCACGACCGCATGCTTCAATCGGACCCGTGGGACCTCATCATTGTGGACGAGGCGCACCACCTCAATGTGGACGAGCAGGCCGGCATGACCCTCGCTCACCGACTCATCAAAAAGTTGCAGGATGCCGACCGTCTTCAGTCCCTGCTGCTTTTCACCGGCACACCGCATCGCGGCAAACACTACGGGTTTCTCGCCCTCATGTCGCTCGTGCGCCCCGACCTTTTTGACCCACGCCGCCCCGTCGAGGCGCAGTTGGCGCTCCTGCCCCAGGCGCTCGTCCGCAATAATAAATATCATGTCACCAATCTGCGGGGGCAGCGTTTGTTCCGGGAACCCCAGGTTACCACCATCCCTTACCACTACAATCCAGAGGAAGCCGCCTTCTACCAAATGATGACGGACTTTGTTGCCTCTGGCCGCGCGTATGCCACGGGGCTTCAGGGCGACCGGGGACGCACCGTGATGCTGGTTTTGATCGCACTCCAAAAGCTCGCCTCCAGTTCTGTGTCGGCTGTTCGTAGCGCATTACAAAAGCGGCTCGCAAAGTTGCGCGAGATTTCCTCCCAGGTGCAGCGCAACTTGCCGGCCTCTACGGACGCCATCCGGCAACACGACCGCCTCAGTGACGACCCTGATTCGCTCAATCCGATTGTGGAAGACGAAATCGCCACGCTTTATCTGGAGTTGATGGAAAATGAATGCGCGCGGCTTGCCGAGTTGATCGCCGCCGCGGACCGGATTGCCGTCGAAACCAAGATTGCAACGATCATCGCTCACGTTCGTCAGCTTCCGCCCGGAGAGTCGGTTTTGTTTTTCACTGAATATAAGATCACTCAGGCCCGACTGCTCGCGGCCCTGTGGCGCGAGTTCGGAACGGATAGCGCCTCCTTCATCAACGGCGATGAGGCGTTGCCGGGCGTGCTTACTCCTTCCGGAACTCTGCGCGACCTCCGCGAGTCGCGCGAGTCGTCCAAGGATCGTTTCAATTCGGGCGCGGTTCGATTCCTCATTTCCACCGAGGCGGCGGGCGAGGGCATAGACCTTCAGGAGCACTGCTCGCGTCTGATCCACGTTGATCTCCCTTGGAATCCCATGCGCCTGCACCAACGCGTGGGACGACTCAATCGCATTGGACAGAGCGAAATCGTCAAAGTGATGCTCTTTCAGAACCCCGACACGGTTGAGTCGCGCATCTGGGCGCTCCTGAACGAAAAGCTTGAACGTATCCGCCACTCCATTAACGCGGTCGCCGAGGAGCCGGAGGACTTGCATCAACTCGTCCTGGGCATCGCTCGCCCCGGCCTGCTGGATGCCGTGTTCTCTGCGGCGGATCAGGTGCCGCGTGCCAAATTGGAGGAATGGTTTGATCAGCAGACTGGCCAGATGGGGGGCGAGGATGCGGTTCGCGTGGTTCAGGATCTGTTGGGGCACGCACAGCATTTTGATTTCGCCCAGGTTTCTGAAAAAGTGCCCAAGCTCGATTTGGTAGACCTGTCTCCATTTTTTCGTCTCGCTTTGCGCTACAACCGGCGCCAGATCACAGAGACCGTCGGCATGCTCGCCTTCAAGACGCCTGATCCATGGCAGCGCGCCCCCGGCATCAAACCGCGTTACGAGGACGCTCATTTTGAGCGTCGGCTGCCTTCGCAGAAAAGGGGAACGATCCTAGGGATTGGTAGCCGGGTCTTCGACGCGGCTTTGGCACAGGCCTGTCAGTTGACGGACGCCTACGCCGTGTCTCATCGTCGGGAATCCTCCGGCCTGTTATTCGTCTTCCGGACCTATGATCGCATCACAGGAAATCCCGCCCAACCCAAATCAATTATTCTCGGCGTCTTTCAGGAAAAAGACGAATTTCGGTTACTCAAGGATTGGCAAGTTTTGCAATTCTTGAATGCGCTCGCCATCGAGTTGAAACCCCCAGGCATTGAAGAAAATCCGCCGGCGAAGGTGCCTCCCGGAGATCAATCAGTATTGCAACAAGCCGAGACGCTCGCCCGAGCCGCCTTCCCAACTCTTGACTTACCTTTCCGCCAACCCGAGTTGGAATTGATTGGAATCATTTCGAGCGCTGGCTGCACAAGCGCTTCCACCACATGATCAAGGAACAGGGCTTCCCCAATTGCAACCGGTGGCGGCCACGGCATAAGCGTATCAGATAATCCAATTATGATGTTACCTCAACCGAAGCCCGGTGATCTGATCCGCTACGAAGCTACGACAGCCCGGTGGTATCTGGGAGTCGTTCGCCAAGTGAATCGCGGCTTGGTTGAGCTGGATTACTTCTGGGGGGAGAGGGAGCATGTGCCGCTGGAAAGAGTTATCGTATTCCGAGATTTTCTGGCAGCGCGTCAGCGGGCCTTTTCCGTTAAACGTAAAGATATGTGTAAGGCGTTCTTCAACGAACCCCTCTACCTGTCTTCAGGCGGACCGCGCACAAACTATTCAAGCGGCACTTCGCAGGCACGGCCTGGCTTTCTGGCCGTCGGAGTGGCCGACGCCGGAGACGCGTGTCAAAATCTGGTCTGACGATAGCGTTGTCCTTAAGAGCAAGCTCGACAAAGCCACCAAGCTCGAGGGTTTACTTCCACGTTGGATAGAAGCTCTCAATCTGCCACCATCTTCCCGCGACCCATTGGGCTTTCAGGCCAATGCCGAAAGACTCGCCAACGAACTGCTGCCAGGTTTGACCGTTTTTACCAGCCGTATCGGCTATTACGGATTTCTGGCTTGGGCCACTCAGATCCTCAACGAGCAGTCTTGCCGGCGCGGACATACAAGACAGGATTCTTTACACCGTATGGAGCGCGCGTTGGTCTTGTGCGAGTTTGTCCACCACGGAGCAGCCGACAAATCCTGCCCCCTGCTCGGACAACGAAGCAAAACGCAGGTGCTCCAAAGTGCCGATGGCGACCGATTCCGGGTTCCAAAACGCATCCTCAAGAATCAAACCTCCGCCGGTGCATATAGGCTTTACTTCTCCTCGCTGAAAAGTCTCGGATTTGCCCAGGAGGCGCCGGACATGGGGGCTGAGGACTTGCTTCCTCTCACGCTGACAGACTCAGGCCAACAACTCGCCCATGCCTTCGGACTTCGCTTGGACCGCAATTTCTCGGACTTCGGCCAAAGCGACGGTTCCCTGGATCGCGACACAATCCGGTCTTGGGGTGAGCGTTTATGTTTCTCCAAACTTGGTGGCCTAATCCGCTACCGGGAGCCATTTCTCGATGGTTTTTTGCTTGGCAGCAACCCCGATGCGGAGAAACGATACCGAACGGTTCAACGGCTTTTCCAGCGCAGACTCCTTACAGGCAATTACGAAAAAGAGGCGGAAGAGCCTTCCGCGGGTATTGTGGGTGAGGAGGACGCTTGGGCCGTGGAGGAAGTCCCTTCCGTTGCGGGTTTGGGCAACGACAAAGTGCTGCTCCACTTCTACGAAGAAACACCGCTAGCCGACAACCGCGATATTCAGACTGCCGCCGTCTTTGAACTTCTTTCGCTCGGTTTATCAGCCCTGTTTCAAGTCGTTGTTGAAGAATTGTGGAAAGTGGGGCGGACGAAACCCGTGAATCTTGCCGCTCGCATTGCAGGAGTGAAACATCTCAGTGAGTTTTGGGCGATGCCCGTTGGTGAATGCGCTTCAGATGTGCCGAAGGCCCGTGCCATCGTTAAACAGTTCTTCGCAACAGATGACCCGCTTCGACGTGCGGCGCTAGGCGGATTGTTGCTGGTGCGCGTCCTCGGGGACCCCCCACTTGCTTCGGTAGCAGAAAACCTCGCCGGGACTCCCTCGCTGTTTTTGTGCGATTCCGTTCTTCGGTCGAAGCCAGATCGTTCACTTTTGGATGCGTTTCCTGATCTCGTCACCGCGATGGTGGAACGGCATCAGGCAGTCTCAGAGCACAAGAATCGCCAACGTTGGTGCGCATTGGAGGGGGACGCCGTGGTGAAAGATGACTTGCAAGTAATGCAGACCGGTTTCCATGCGTTCCGCTTCCCACAGCTATTCTCTATGTGTTGGGATCTCAAATTGAGGAAGGAGGATTTGCGACATGCCGTTTGAAAGACTTTCTCTTGCCGACGCAATGGGGGCATTCGCGCCCGGGCAGCAGCTCCGGGCGGTTCTCATCCTCACCTACTGTTTTGACGGCCGTTGGTTTGAGGAAGCAGTTGCACCAGAACTTTTTGAGCGTCCAGTAGAAACCACGCTCTTATTGCGCGACCGGCACGCTCTCATTTACGAGGCCCCCAGTGTCCGCTACCACAAAGCCGCCGCAGCGTACAGCGGAAAGGTCTTCCATCCCAAGTTGGCGCTTTTCATCGCTGACGACCGCGCGCGAGCCATCTTGGGTAGCGCAAACATGACGCGCGGGGGCTTCGAGCGAAATCTGGAGCTCGGTTCGGTTTTCGACCTGCACCCGGAGGGCGGCTCCCGGTCCTTCTTCAAGGATCTTCTCGCATACGTCAGCGGCCCATTGCGCCTTGAAACTGATGGCGGTGGGTTGCGCGCCCTGGACGACATTGCCGTGGCGCTCCGCGAGGTCATAGACCAATCGCGAGGCGACCGGAAACCATCGCCCCACACCTTGCTCCACAATTATGAAAAGCCGTTGTGGGATCAGCTTCTTGCTAGGCTGCCCCATCGAGTGTTACGGCGTGTTGCGATAGTTAGCCCGTTCTTCGAGGGGGATGCGACGGCAAACCCCACCGAAGACCCGCCCGGCCAAGAAGACGATGACTCGATGTTTCACCGACTGTTCTCCGACTTTAAATTTGAGCCGGATCCTGGGGGAAAGCCGATCACGGTCTTTTTCCAGGAGGACTCTGGGGCAACTGCGCTTCCAGTTACCAAGCTCAAGCTCTGGAAGGCAATGTTGGACCTGCAGGCTCGACTTGCTACGTCGGACGACGCACGTCGTTTGCATGGCAAGCTTATCGTCTTGGAGGGCAGTGGCAAAAAGGGGCTGATGCCGTTTCTGTTTGCGTTGCACGGCTCACCGAATTTCACGTCAGCGGCCCTGCTCAAGACACCACCGAATGGGAACGCCGAATTGGCAGTCCTAACTCGGTTGCCACATCAAGTTGGTGGCGCGAGCAAGGTTGTGGAAGCCTTGAAGCTTGGCGAGCTGTTCGGCCGTGTTTCCGACTGGGAGTCACTACGCACCAAGCCATTGAGTATTCCACCGATTCGTAGCTTGGCCGCGTTTGTTTTGACTGATGCGACCCTCCACGTTACAGCGCGCGCGGTGGTCGTTTCGATACGCAACCTTCCTCCCGAAGCTCTCGGATTCCGACTCTCAGCGCAGGTTGAGGGAGGATGGTTGCAACTCGCAGAAGGCACTTGGGGCGAAATAGACAGGACGCAGATAAGCATACCCGTATCTATTCTGGCGACCACTGACCCAGAAACAAAGCTTCACACGCTTTCTGCCTCCCGTATCCGAATGGAAATCTTAGCGGGGGACGGCAGCATACTGGCTTGGGATGAGGCCCCACTCAATGTTGATTGCCCGTTTCAGTTCTGTGGGTTGGCGATGGTCGGACCGCTCCTACTCACGCTCGATCAGCGGATTGCTCAGGTCGGCGCTGGCACGCCGATGACCTACCGCGAACAACAGAAGTGGCTGGAGCGGCTCCGGCAACACGAAGAAGCTGCCGTGGTGGCGGTTTCTACCCACCAAGCTGATCTCGACAAGTTCTTTCGCAATCAGTACACGGGGCTAAAGGGAATTCGCAGACGGATGGACGGGGCCCCCCGTTCCGAGTTCACGCTCCGCAACACATTGCGGCAGCTCGCAAGCTGGTGTTCCGAGGCGGTCGCACCTGACGGCAAGTTAGCCAGCGACGAATGTCGCATATTCCTCCTCGACCGCATCGCCGGGGAGATGCTAGCCGTGTGCCGAGGCATGGAGAAAACTTCGGCCGCGGCACGCCTTTCCGCGACAGTGGGGGAACTCGGGCTTTGTGCCTCCGTCGAGGCGGCCCAGTTATGGTTGACTGAAAAAGCGCGCATCGACACGCGAGCGTACCAGCGCAAGACCCGCAAACAATTCACCGAGGTGCAACAGATACTTGATCGCATTGGGAGGCAGCATTGAGCAATATCTTTCCAAATGTGGATGAGATGGTAGCTAGGCTGCCACTGGGAGCCGACCACGAGTTGCAAGAGCAAGCGGTCGCCGCCGCCCTTCACAGCCTACTCGTGGAGGGCCGCCGGGGGGTGGTACTGGCTGACGAAGTGGGGTTCGGTAAGACGTATGAGGCGCTGGCCGTCATGGCGCTCCTACACGACCATGCACGGAGATCAAAGAAAAGATTTCGTCATGTCTTGGTTTTGTGCAAATCGTCGCTTTTGAGAAAGTGGCTTGAAGAGGTCAGCTCAGCGCGTGCCAACCGGGGCTTTCCCCAGTACCTCCAAGGGCTTTACTGGCAGACCCACCCGATCCGCGAACTTCTGAAACACGTGCATGTGGTTGAGCGTCGTTGGTCCGCCGACGAACTGCGGTCGGCGGGGCTTCGAGGCCGTCGTCGAGGCGGCCATGTTGAGGTGCCCGATGGCCTCTACATCGTGAACCACGATTTGATGAGCGAAACTGCTCGCGCCACCCGTCGGCCATTCTTGACTCAGCTTTGGAACACACAATGGGATCTCGTCATTGTCGATGAAGCTCATCACTACGCCAGGTGGAACCGCCCGGCCCACATATTCGCGCCCGATGGTGATCTCCGAAACTATAGCCAAGGAATCGCGGGTGGCAAATTCAGGCACATCCTCGCCCTGACAGCCACCCCATTCGAATTGACGCCCCAGGAGATGGTTAATCTTCTGGCGGTTGTACGGGCCGACCCTTCTGATCTGAAAGACATCGAAAAAGGGCTGGAACTTTACGTCAGTTGCCTTGACCGATTTTTTGCACTCCGCCAGCGGTCACCGGACGACCCGCTTCGGACCGAGGCCGTGCAAAACCTTCAACAATTGCGGGACGTGGATGCCCTGGGCACAGGAGGTGAGCGCGGTGGATTGCAGGCGCTGCTCAGGCGTTACCTCATCCGCAACACCAAATCCCAGAACGAGCGTCGCTATTTCCTCGTGAGCAAGGAAGGAGATGCCTATCGACAGGACCGGTTCAATAAGCTGGACGATATGCACGAATTTGTCCGCCGCGCTCCCCTTTTGGCCTTCGACGGTCCAGACGCCCTGTTCTATCTGGAACTGCGTGATCTAATACAGGCGACTGTGGAGCAAGCGCGAGAGGGGCTTGATCGCCGCACCTTCATCACCACTGACCTTCGCCAAGGCTTGTCGTCTTACCCGCAGATTGCCGCTTCGAAACTGCTGAAACGGAACCTGGAAAGCGCCAGGCGCCTCACTACCCTCCTGAAATCCTGGAACAGTCCCAGGTCAAAGCGGCTTCACCCGAAAGTCCGCGCACTCGTCGAGGTAGTCAAAGCCATTGCTGTGGCCGAAGTAGAAAAAGTGAGAAACGACAAAGGGAAATGGTTCTCCAAAGTTCTGGTCTTCAACAAGCTAACTGAAGGCACGGCCCCACAACTGCGTGAGGAGGTGAGCCATGCACTCGGTCCCATATTTGACGGATTGCTCGAGAATCTTCTCGGCGAAGGAGGACTTGGAACTCCAGAAGCTCTCAAGGGTCGACTCCGTCAGCAAGCACGCATGGCGCTGGAACGCGCACGTTTGGGGATGCTTGCTCAGTATGGTGAATGGTGCAAAACCCCGATCGAGTTTCAGCACGAAGACTTTCAGCGCTTTGTGGGGCGACCGCTTTTACAGGCGTACCAAGAGATGCTTTTACGCCGGTGCCAACAGCCACTTTTCCTGTTGCGTGCGGTTACCTCAGGCGCGGTGTCCTCCGAAGAGGCGTTGGCCGCGTGGCTGTCAAACGAATTGGTCAAACCAGTGGATGTTGCCCTGCGCCGCATAATGGACCAGTATCTTAGCAAGAAGGACGAATTGAATGTAGACGAAAGCGACCGCTTCGAAATCGCCGAGCAAGAGGCTGTTTTCCTCCTAGAGGATTGCCGCTCAGTAGACTTGGTGGGTCGCTACGACGGATCGAACAGCCGCCTCCGAGAAGCCCACCGGCGCAACTTCAATGACTATTACAACCCCTTTGTGCTGCTCGTCAGCCGTGTTGGGGAAGAGGGTATCGACCTACAAAAACAGTGCCGTTACGTCATTCACTTCGACCTAGAATGGAACCCGGCAAAGATGGAGCAACGTGAGGGCCGAGTGGACCGTGTCGGGTGGTTGGAACGGGATTTGACCGGGAGTGCGGAGCAAGAAACGCAGTTCATTGATGTTCGATTCATGCTGCTCAAGGGAACCTATGAGGAGCGAATCTTCCACACGGTGATGTTGCGGGATCAATGGTTTCAAATCTTGATCGGGTCGAAGCGCCGAGAATTGGGGGAAATCAAGCCAGATGACGAGGACAACTCCGAGGTGTCATCCGAGATAGATAGTCCGCAGGTCGATGACGACATGGAGCGTGGTCGCCTCACGAGAGAGGAAAAGGAGAAGGTCATGCTCGACCTGCGGCCCCAACCACCGCGCAAGGCTCGGTGACCAGACGGATTGGAGTTTATGAAGCTGTTCCGGTTAGCAATTGAGCCTGACGAAGAAATTAAGTGGCACTCGTACGCCACGGCTGAAAATTCCAGCCAAGTACTATGTTTGAATGCGTTCGGCTCTCTCCGGCATTCAGTATTTGATCATGTCCGCAATAAATTGGTGGCAGAGTTTGTGACTGGTGCATTCGACTCGATGGCGACTGATGGACGGCCACGCCGTTGGAGCATTGGCGTCGAAGTGGAGAATCCAGATTTGCTGGGTGAGCATGGTGGCGGAACTCAGTCCACTTCAATTGATGCTCTTTTGACCACGACAGAAGATGTTGTGACGCTTGAAGCCAAGTTTGATTCAGATGCGCAGAATGGATTTGGATCGTGTTCTCAACCTGGTGCCAAGAAATGCTCTGGCAACTATGGGCCAGGTTCAGACCTGAAGGGTGGCACAAGTGCATTCTGCCGCCTCGAAAACTGGGACGGGTTGCGGTCTCCACGTCTGTATTGGGCGTTGGGAAAGCGTTTTTTTCAGCCGGCGCTTTTCCAGCCGGGCAGGAAGTGCGCGTTCGCATCGTATCATTATCAACTGATGCGCAATTTTCTTTTTGCAGCGGCTTATGCCACACAGGAAGGGAAGCGGCGATTTGGCATGCTTATTGTCTGTCCAAAGGAACGTACCGCTGTTGTGAGGCGCCAGCTGGAAACCATTCAAAATGGATGTTCTTCAAGAAGAATTCCGTTGTCAGGTTGCACTGCGGAATTATGAGGATTGGATAACGCTGCTCAATGCCGAAGGCAGCATCCCCGAGACGGGGGAACTGGGACAGTTTTTGGAAAACCAAATCGGCAACGTCCTCCTGCGCAAAGACAAAGATCACTTTTAGTATCCCTCTCTTGACCCGCGCCGGTCTCTGCTCGTACCCTCGATTCACCATGCCAAAGCTCAATTTTAGCGGGCTGTCCGAAACCGTGTTTGAAGAGTTCACTTTTCACCTCATGTCAAAGCTGGGGTTTGTCAATGTGGACTGGCGGAAGGGGACAGCCCACGACAGCAGTCCGGCTGATTCCGGCAGGGACATAGTTTGCCAAGAAATCCGAGAAGACGTCGACAAAAGCAGATCCATAGAGACTTGGTTTGTTGATTGCAAGCATCACAAAAAGGGTGTGCCCCCAGGCGAGATGCAGAACCTCTTAACTTGGGCCGAGGCCGAACGACCGCATACCGCACTAATTGTTGCATCGGGGTTCCTATCCAACCCTGCGAAGGATTACCTTGAAAAATACGTGCGCAATCGGAAGCCGCCGTTCAGGATAAAATACTGGGAGCGGCCACAACTGGAGAAACTCGTCGCGAACAAACGCTCACTCCTTTGGGATTATGGCCTGGCGGAAACGAAAACCCGACCGATCAAGGAGATCCTCAAATGGGAAAACGAGTTCTGCGATGTCATTTGGTACGACCGGAAAGGCGTGCTGCTCCAGAATTTGAGGGAAGGTACCGAGACTATTACCCCTGAGATCAAGAAGGGGATGTTTGCAGCCATGCGCCGGCTCGAAGAGCAATACGGAAGGAAGCGACTTCGGAACTATTACAAGAATGACTTTGAGTGGGGCATGTTGAACGGGAAACTGTCAGCTCTCCGGTGGGTGCTTGGGGACGACTGGGATATGCTCGACACCTAGAGTGTAAATATCTAAGTGCCAGTCCTTGGCACTAAGGGTTCCCGGGCCATACGCCCTGAGCTGGTGGTCGAAAACGGTCGAAAAGCCCTTGCAAAGGCCCTAAATCCGCTCAAAATCACCACGCAATGAAAATGGGTGAAGAGAAAAATTCAGTGGTCAGGCCAGATGGACTAAACGAATTTGGTCAGTATTTGGCGGGATTGCACGGCTTTGAAAATTACAGTTTCGAAATCGAAGACCCCCAGGGCCGAATGGTGGACAAGAGCCTTGACGAAGTGCTTACGGCTTACAAAGCATTCCTCGGTACAAATCAGGAGCGGTTGCGTATCCGGATTACATGCCTTGATTACGTTGCGGGAATGATGCACCAAACTGATAAGGTGATAAGCAGGAGGTCCTGTTAAATGGGCCGATTATCAAGCTGCTCGTAGAGGCGCTCGCCGATTGCCAACTACTCCACGGCGTCCTGGGTGAGCCGAACATACTCAGTTTGCAAAGTGTGCCAGATCCGTGCGGCAAGGCCTGATTTGGTTAGCCCGGCATGAGCAAGCGCGCCAGCAGACCAGAAAATCGGTTCTCCGTGAGGCTATTCTCATCGGCATCCCCCGCAACTTGACGAGCTGTCGCCGCCGTCGCGGAAGTGGAAATTGCGCCATCATCACAAGCCACTTTCCACTCGGCTTCAAATCGTTGTCTCCGCCAAGATGGCGGCGGCGGGGAATCTTCACCCTTCCGACTTTGATTCGGCGCGGATCCGCTTTGAAATTCTGTCCGTCCAGCGCAATTTGCTTTTACACTCCGCTCCCGCTGCGATACACCACCAACCCCTTGTGAGATGAACGAAACACATATTCTTAAAATTGCGGGTGAACTGAAGGTTCAGCCGAGGCAAGTTGCCGCCACAGCCAAGCTCTTCGCCGAAGGCGCCACCGTTCCATTCATCGCCCGTTATCGCAAGGAAGCGACCGGTTCGTTGGATGAAGTGGTCGTCACGAGCATTCGTGAACGACTCATGAGTCTGGCGGAACTGGATCAGCGCCGTGAGGCAATCCTGAAATCTCTCGCTGAGCGCAATCTTCTCACGGACGCACTCAAGTCCGCCGTCGCTGGGGCCGAGACGATCACCGCGCTGGAGGATGTTTTTCAGCCTTACCGGCCGAAGCGCAGAACCCGCGCCACCATCGCCAAAGAACTTGGGCTGGAACCGCTGGCGGACCTGCTCTTCAACCAGCAATCCACCGCAGATCCGGACAAGGAGGCCGAGCCTTTTGTCAACGCGGAAAAAGGCGTGGCTGATGTGGCTGCCGCTCTGGCGGGCGCCCGCGACATTCTCGCCGAGCGCATTAGCGACGACGCCCAGGCGCGCGCCAAGCTGCGCGATTTGTTCTGGAGCAAAGCCGTGGTGAAATCGAAAGTTGCATTCGAAAAAGAGGAGGCCGCCGCGAAATTCAAGGACTACTTCAATTGGAGCGAGCCGGTCGCCAAAATCCCAAGTCACCGGATGCTGGCCATTCGTCGGGGCGAAAGCGAAGGGTTGCTCATGATGCGGATCAATCCTCCAGAGGAAGAAGCATTGGAGTTGATCGAGCCCCTTTTTGTCACCGGCAAAGGCCCCGCCGCCGAACAGGTGCGTCTGGCGGTGCAGGACGGTTACAAACGCCTGCTAGGCCAGGCGATTGAAGTGGAAATTCGGATTGAATCCAAGAAGCGTGCGGACACGGAAGCGATCCGGGTGTTTTCGGAAAACCTCCGCGAATTGCTGTTGTCCTCACCGCTGGGCCGCAAGAACGTTTTGGCGATTGACCCGGGTTTCCGCACCGGCTGCAAAGTCGTCTGCTTGGACAGGCAAGGCAAGCTGCTGCACAACGACGTGATTTACCCGACCGCCTCCTCACCGGGCGAGGTGCGCGAAGCCGCAGAGGCGGTGCTCGGCATGATCCGCAAATTTCAGATCGAAGCCATCGCCATCGGCAATGGCACGGCCGGTCGCGAAACCGAGGTCTTCGTCAAGATGCTCAAACTGCCGTCTACCATCCCCGTGGTCATGGTCAACGAGAGCGGCGCCTCCATTTACTCGGCGTCGGAGGTCGCGCGCGAAGAATTCCCCAACCACGATCTCACCGTGCGCGGGGCGGTGTCCATTGGCCGCCGGCTCATGGATCCGCTGGCGGAATTGGTGAAACTCGATCCGAAATCCATTGGAGTGGGCCAGTATCAACATGACGTGGATCAGCTCGCCCTCAAGCGGACCCTCGACGATGTTGTGATGAGTTGCGTCAACGGCGTGGGAGTGGAACTCAACACCGCCAGCAAGCAATTGCTTGCCTACGTCTCCGGCCTCGGTCCTGCGCTCGCGGAAAACATCGTGGCCTACCGCAATGAACACGGCCCGTTCAAGTCCCGCGCTGGATTAAAGGAGGTCCCGCGTTTGGGACCCAAAGCGTTCGAGCAGGCCGCCGGGTTTTTGCGCATCCGCGACGGCGCGCAACCGTTGGATGCCAGCGCGGTACACCCCGAAAGTTACCCCGTCGTGGACCAGATGGCCCGGGACGCGAGCTGTTCCGTTAATGACCTGATTCGGAACGCGGGACGACGGCAGAAAATCCAACTCGCGAAATACGTAACCACCGACGTCGGCTTGCCGACGCTCACCGACATCCTGGCCGAACTGGCCAAGCCGGGCCGGGATCCGCGCCAGCAGTTTGAGGTGTTCGCCTTCCAGGCGGGCGTGGAGAAAATGGAGGACTTGAAACCGGGCATGAAGTTGCCGGGCATCGTCACCAACGTGACCGCCTTCGGCGCGTTTGTGGACATCGGCGTCCACCAGGATGGGCTGGTCCACGTCAGCCAACTCAGCGACCATTTCGTCAAAGATCCGGCGGAGGTGGTCAAGGTGCAGCAGAAAGTCATGGTCACCGTGACGGAGGTGGACTTGCCCAGAAAACGCATTGCCCTCTCAATGAAGGCGGTGCCGATCATCGGCGCGGCCGCCACCGGCAAGACCTCCCCGGGTCCCAGCCGGCCACAAGGACGCGCTCAGCCAGTGAAACCCCCAACGACGGACTGGTTCACAGAAGCGCTGAACCGCAGCAAAAAGACGTGAAGGAATTCCGATGGTGCCAGGTGGCAATCATCCAATCGGCCGCCAGCGCTGGAAACGACTCGGTGACGACGCCTTGGGAATTCAAGTGCCGGGCAGAAATCGCGACTTTTTCTGCACGGGGCGCACAGTCCTCCGCCATCGCGTTCTTGGCAACCCGTGATTTGGTGATTTGGTGGGGGCTAATTTGATTTTGGCTTTTTGGGAAGATTAGCCCTTATTTTACGGAGCAGTCGTGTCAAATCAGAAAAATTCTTTCTGAATTCCACTTGCAACCGTTTGTTCTCCTTTATCAGGCTTTTGCTCGTTTTAAGATATTCCTTGAACTTGTTCATGGCAGATTATTTCTTCTACAACCAACCTGTATTCAGTTCAACTCCGAACATTCAAGTTGGGACACTGTCCGCGATATAGCTCCGTTGCCATCGGCGCCCAATTGTGGTATCCCAAAACGATGCGCCAGAGGAGCCAACCATGTTTCACCCCCGCCTGTCGATTGTAGTCATCCTGCTTGGCGCCGGAATCGGCGCCTTGGCCCAGGAGGCGCCAATGCTTTACTATCCCCTCGACGAGGGGCGGGGCAAAGTCGCGGCCGACGCTTCGGGCAACAAGCTCGACGGCGTGGTAAGCGCCGACTGGACCGATTCCCCTTCAGGCAAAGCGCTTTCATTCGATGGCCAGCCAGCCAGCATCGTAAAGGTCCAGCTTCCGGTTGAACAGAGGTTCGGCAAGGATTCCTGGACTTTCAGCGCCTGGATCAAGCCCAGGCAGTTCACCATTGACGATCCCCAGAACCAGCGCCGGCTTTTCGCATTCGGCATGTACCCAGACGCCTACTTGGTGATAGACATCCTGTCCACGGGCCAACTCAGTTTCTACTTTTGCTATCGCCCCGGCGCGGCAGACGTGACGGTCTCGGCGGGCGGCTCATCGGCGGCACGCCTCAAAACAAACGAGTGGGCGCATGTGGCGCTGGTGTGTGACCGCAAGACAGGCCAAGTGGAGACCTACATCAACGGCTTTAGCCAGGGCGTGACGGCGCTGTCGCCAAATTTCGCCGGCGACTTTTCCCTGGGCGGGGAGCTGACCCTCGGCAGTGGCTGGCACAATTACTGGGGCTTAATGGACGAGGTGAAGGTGTATCGGCGCGCCTTGGCGCGGACGGAGCTGAGGGCAGAATTTGCCCGGTTGAAGGCCACCTTTGGCGTCACGGAGTCGACCGAGGCGGCTGCGGCTGAGAAACAGGAATTGCTCATGGACGCGTTTGCCAAAACTCACGAAGCTTGGGCCTCGGGCGATTACGCCGCCGTCCGCGCCTCCTGCGCTGGGATAATAGCTTCACCCGAAGCGCCCCCCAGCCTGCGGAGTTATGCAGATCTGCGCAGCGCTCAGAGCTATGTCGCCGAGGGCAAGAGTGACCTGGCAAGGACGGAGTACGCCCGGATCGCGACAAACACCGCCTATCCGCTGGTGCATCGCGGCGAAGCCAGTGAGTGTGAAGCGGAGTTAGAGCGCAATGCTCGGGGTCTGCCCTCCAGGGACCCCACCGCTTCCCGGACGACATTACCGCGGGTCCAATTTGCCGCCAGGGTGTTTGTCTCACCGAAGGGCAACGATTCGAATGACGGGGCTGCGACGTCCCCGGTTGCCACCCTCACCCGTGCTCGTGACCGGGTGCGAGCGATGAAAGCCGCAGGGACCACCGGGGCCATCGGCGTCGCAATCCTGCCGGGCGAGTACCGGGTCACCGGGCCTTTGGTGCTCTCACAGCAGGACTCCGGTACGCCCGAAAACCCGGTGGTTTACCAGGCCGTCCAGACGGGCAAAGCGATTTTCTACGGTGGCACCCGGCTCACTGGGTTCCGGCGTGTGACTGACCCGGCGATCTTGGAGCGGCTGCCGGAGGAGGCGCGCGGCCACGTCATGCGATGCGATTTGCGCACTCTCGGTATCACCGACTACGGCCAACTCGCCGTCCGAGGGTTTGCCCAGCCGCCTTCGCCGCCAACCTTGGAGCTGTTCGTCAACGGTCGGCCGATGACCTTGGCGCGCTGGCCCAACAAGGGTTTCGTCGGCATCCGCAAGCTGGTGCAGCCCGGCTCGAAGGCGGACCGCCAGCCCTCGGTCTTCGAATACCTTGATGATCGTGCTGCCCGCTGGACGAAAGCCGAGGATGCATGGCTGTTCGGTTACTTCCGCTACCTCTGGGCCGACGCCACAATCAAAATCACGAAGGTTGATCCGGCAGCGCACACCATCACCGCTGCCGAGGCCTACCAGTACGGCCCGCCTGGGATGGACAACGGCCAGGGCATCCAGTACTACGCCTTCAACCTACTCGAAGAGATCGACCAGCCCGGCGAGTGGTATCTGGACCGCACGGGCGGCGTCCTTTATCTCTATCCGCCCACCGATTTGGCGAATGCGACCGTGGAGATCGGCCTGCTTTCTACTCCAATGGTGACGATGGACAGGGTCACCGACGTCCGCCTCGAAGAACTGACCTTCGACCTGGGTCGTTACAACGGGCTGGTGCTGACGGACTGTAGCCGCTGCGTGGTTGCCGGCTGCACCGTCAGCCGTATGGCGGGCAATGGGATCACTATACAAAGTGGCGAGGCCGACGGCCTGTTGGGCTGCGACGTTCACACTATCGGACGGCGAGCCACCGAGGTCATCGGTGGCGACCGTGCCACCCTCAAGCCCGGTCGGCATTTTGTCGAGAACTGCCGAATCTACAATTTCGGCCGTATCGACCGAACCTACACGCCGGCGATCCAGCTTGAAGGCGTGGGCAACCGCGTAGCGCACAACCTGATGTATGACGGTCCAAGCAGCGCCATGCGGATCGAGGGCAACGACCATGTAATCGAGTTCAACGCGGTCCACAACGTCGTCCAAGAATCCGACGACCAAGGCGCGATGGAGCTGTTCGGGAACCCCACCTACCGCGGCGTGGTTTTCCGCTACAACCGCTTCGACAACTGCGGGAAGACCGGCACTGAGCGCGCCATCTGCGGCCAGGCTGCAATCCGCTTCGACGACGCCATCAGCGGCATGTTGGTCTATGGCAATGTTTTCGTCCGTAGCGCCAACGCTGGTTTCGGTGCGGTGCAGATCAACAGCGGCCGCGATAACGTCATGGACAACAATCTGTTCGTGGACTGCAAGCAGGGCATCAGCGGCGGTTACTACCCCGGCAACGGTGTCTGGACCCAGGCCGCAGCCAAGCCGCTGCCGGCAGGCTTCTACGTCAATGAACTTTATCTCAAGCGCTATCCTGAGATGGCCACCATGCTCGTCGAGCCTGGCATCAACCATGTCTGGCGCAATGTCTCTTACCGCTGCGGGCCAGTGACGACCGGGAACCAGGCCAGGTTGGACATGCTGGAGAACGGCGTCTTCGGCGAGCAGGACCCCGGCTTTGTCAATGCCGCCAAGGGCGACTACCGTCTCAAGCCCGGAGCCGCCCTGTTCGCGACGGTCGGCTTCCGGCCAATCCCGGTGGACGAGATCGGCCTCTACCAGGACACCTACCGAGCCAGTTGGCCGGTGGTGACGACGCCGGAGGAGGTGCCGGAATGGCGGCCCGAACGAGGACAATAAGGGCGGGCGGCGACGAATCAGATTTCGCGGTCAGTGCCGGGTGAAGCGCCGATTATTCAAGCGACTCCGCCCGGGCCAAGGCGTCGCAGTTTTTCGATTGGGTGGTTCGTGCGCACCCCGCATCCGCTCGCGCTGGCCTTTACGCCCCGCGCCCTTTCCGTTGAGCGGAAAGGAAAGTGAAAGGGGGTAAAGAATGCCGCCAGTCGCGGCGGCTGAGAGCGATTGACGATCGTGACCGCGCGTGGCGCGCATCGTTCACTCACACCCTAAAAGCTGCCGAGTGCCGTCAACGCCCCACGGTCTTTTTTATTGCTCCAACGATTTAAGCGCTCACCATACCTACCATGCAACCAGCAAAGGTTAGACCGCCATATATTCGGCCAGAAGTAGCTGAGAAATTACGCTATTACGTTTATGCTTACATTGATCCCCGCGATTCAAAGATTTTTTACGTCGGTAAGGGCTGCCACGGTCGCGCTCTCGCCCATCTCGATCAAGCAGGAGATTCGGCAAAAGTCCGTCGCATTGCTGAGATCAAGAGTGCCAATAAACTGCCGCGAATTGACATTATCGCTCACGGCATAGAAGTCGAGACAGTCGCCCTCCGCATCGAAGCTGCCGTCATAGACGCCCTCTGGCCCGGAAAGACACTGGACTATGAACAATCCGGTAATAAAATCCACGGTCAAACTTTCGGACTTGGCCGTGAAACTCTTAGTGAACTGGAATTCCAATACGCTGCCAAGCCCATCAAAAAAATAGTCGAACCTGTCATGCTCATCCGCATCAATAAGCTTTACCGTCCAGGCATGACAGCCGAAGCGCTGTACGAGGCTACGCGCGGCATCTGGACATGCGGAACCCGCCGCGAAAAGGCCCGATACGGTTTTGCTGTGTTCCAGGGCGTTGTCCGTGAGGTTTATGAAATCCAAGCCTGGCACCCGGCAGGGACACTCGAATACCGAACCCGCAAACCCGAAGATGTGCGAAGCCCCAACCGCTGGGAGTTCTCTGGCAAAGTTGCCTCCGAACTTTCAAAAAAATACAAGGGTGGTTCCGTCGAGAAGTTTTTTTCTAAAGGAGCGCAGCTTCCATTCAAATACCTGAATTGTTGACCGTCCGACTGTCAGTGAAAATACTGACAGAGGGTGTTAGGGAATTCGACATAAGGCTTTATGAATAAACGCTTTGCGACAAATAAATGAGAGGTATTGAGAAACAGTGGACGCAGCGGTTTGTTTGGGGTAGCACGCAAGCCTATGGACTCGA